>Ga0209976_10000150_pt1 | contig 48826 bp, 72 predicted proteins | sample SumtaG_FD_182806 | JGI IMG/M metagenome (GOLD analysis project Ga0209976, IMG submission 182806) | Deep subsurface microbial communities from Indian Ocean to uncover new lineages of life (NeLLi) - Sumatra_00157 metaG (SPAdes) (version 2) | ecosystem: Environmental > Aquatic > Marine > Oceanic >... | reverse complement strand
CTGAAGCCTAATCAAAATAGCAGAAATTTGACCTTTCTCGGAGTACCTTTGACATAGATCAATCATCCGTCTGATGTCGAGCTGGTAAGTAGCTGAGAATATTACTCAGTCCTTCTTTAATGCCTTCCCATATTTCCAAGCGAGATCAACCCATCTTGACATTGATGATCGGTTCCGGTCTTCATGCTTTACCTTGAACTCATCCAGCTTGTCTTTGTCTGTTATGGATTCAAGCGCATCATCGAACGTCTTACGATCTTCAATGCTCCCGTATGCAAACGATAGATAGCATGCTGATATCTTATCCTTGTTTAACTCTACAAATTCATCTGTTGAGCAGCCTAGATGTTCATCAGCTGTCTTTTGTGGGTCAGGATTAAACAGCATTAATGATGGAATGTCTATTTGATTTCCATTTTCACCAGTGCGTCTGCATCCGGCTTGACCGTTGCCCAAATGCACAGCGCACAGAAATGCAATCTTATCATCATCTGCCTTGAATGTGATTGGATCGCTTGGTGTTATCAGTTCATAGATGTTCATCTATTCCTTTCTTTAATTTATCGCAGGTGATTGACGATTACAAGGAAACAACAACTTGTGCCCCCTATCCATAGACCCGATTCTTCATGCTTAGCTATCACTGGCCCAGATCTCCCTACATCCAGCCTGATTTAACTCAGTTTCCTCTATTTCAAACGTGTGGTAATCGTCCTGTTCTTCTGACTTGGCTTCCGCCGCACCTGCAAGCGCTTTATCTTTGGTGTCATATACACCATGAATACCCTGCATATATACACCATGTCTTTCAAAATATAGAGTTTCATTGTTATTTACCTTCCATCCCTACCGCCTTGTGAATGATATCGTGATAGGGTAGCCAAATGATGGCCGCTTCTCTCTTCGTTGCTCCATGGCTTATGCATTCACCCTTATTCGGTTCCAGCAATCTGCATTCAAATGGCCGGTCTTTGTCTGGCAACACGCATCCTTCATCAGCCAGGAATATACATTGTCCAGACCATGCACCATGGAAGATTGAATCAATTCCCTTGATCTTTGGTCTTATGAAATAAGCTTGATAAAGTTCCCGCTTGCCTGTTGGATCACCTTCCCACCAATCAACTGCCCAGTTTCCGGATTGAAATGCTTCTATAAGACCTTTTAATATATCCAGTCCGAAATCCACAGGGAGCGCACAACCTGGTAATGACTTGCAACACGCCCCACCGCATTCGGTGCATAGTTGTTTATTAAGGTAATTTGTCTTCATAATTAATCAGTATGATCTTTTTTGGCTTTGTATCGCGTTTCTGTTTCCACATTTTCAACTGCAACCAACAAATCAGCGTATGAATCAAACCATTGTGTTATCATCCTACGCATCAGTCCGGATTGTTCTCCTTTTGACCACAGACCAAATATAGGAACTCCCTTACCCCAAGCCGCTCCTATTTCGGCCCACGCATCGGATCCGGACGGTGAAATGTAAATAACCAAGTCAGACAAGGTTGCACCATCGGTGTCGTAAATGAAAGAAAAGGATCCTCTTGGGCTCCATATCCAGTCAGTGAAATCCATGGGTTTTTGATCTTCGTCAAGCGCTTCATGTCCTTTCTGTTCTCCATGGCTGTTTTCAATGAAGCTCAATACTTCATGATTCTCTTGTCTGAGAAGAGCTGTCAGCATTTCAACCGCATGCTGGTTCTTCCAGCTGCTTGCTATGTATATTCTCATTATCCTCTTTTATTCTAAATCCTAGACAGATTTTATCATTGTGCTGTCTGTCTCGGCGTCTGATTTTGTCATATGATGAAATGCACTTTCCACAGAGCCAGTACTCACCTTCATATTCATAGAATCTGCAAGTGATACACTTTCCGTTGGTGCTGCTTATTACTGTATAAATCGACATAAATTAGCTGTTTCCCAGGCTTTTTTGTAATGCGTTTTCCATCTCTTGAATCTCATGCTTGGATGGCGGGTAAATGATTTCTATTTTTACGTAATATTCAGAAGAGCTCTGGCTGATGATCTCATTTATTTTTAAAATTCCGACTGTGTGTCGATTCCCAAAACTAACAGTTATCTCTCTTGATTCAATCTTTTTCAGATAAATCAAATCTTCATTATTGCACAATAGATGGAATTTACGCTCAGTCATATCATAATTCCGGCCATCTAAGACAATCTTTGTGATTTCACCGCTTTTCATCTTTGTTTAATGGTTTTAGGTTTTAATTTAATCCTTGACTGCTTTTAGATAGTCGGCTTTGCACTGATCGCATTTGATATTACGGCAAGTGTTTTCATCGAATTCAATTTTTACTGGTTCGCCCTCATCCAAATATACCCAACACTGTCCATATTCAGAATCAAAATGACCGCAGCATTTCCAGTTTCGCCGTGTTTTTGGATCGCGATAATCACAAAATTCAAGGTCGCCAAAAACTTCAATTTCGGGTCTTGTTTTCATTCCGCCCTTAATGGTTTGAGATTTTCAAGGGTATTGAAAAAAACTGGTATTGTTCCGGCGCCGGCCTCGTCATATCCCTTTTTAAATTCGAGCCACATTTCAAGTCTTCCATTTTCATGGCCTTTTTTTATTATTCGAGTTACCCACTTATCCGGATTACTAACAATTCCATGGTAATCAAATCGTCCGCTTTGCGATCCAAAGATTTCTTCTTTTATATCATCAACTGTCAAAACTTTGGATGCCGCTCGAATAATTTCACCCATTAGGATTTCCAATGCCGCAATTGATGCATGTGGTTTGCAATAATATTTCCCGTCAATACGATAACTGGAAAAGCGCTCACACTGCTTATTTGTCTCTGCAGTATCACTGCGGTAATTCGCTTTTCTTTGTGCTTGACATCGTTCCATTATGAGTCTGATCTCGGGATGAACCAGATCTAGGATTTCAGTCATTATTCTCATTCCTGATATCGAAAGCACAATCAATATTTAAAAAGTGTATCTCTCCCTGTTGCTTAATATTGACAGTAAATTTATAACCATCGAATGAAAATGATATCCTCCGCTTTTCAACCCCGATGTTTACCAATGCCTCATATATCTCTTTTTCTAGCAACTTAATTGTCGTAACTTTTTGAGAGGACTCCATTATATTTTGCTGATATAAATCTGAAACGATGAGAATACCCTTAAGCATCGGTTTTATCACTTCTTCAAAATAGTCTTTTATTTCTTGGTCAGAAATCATTTTCAAAACCTCCTAGACTCAATCCGGTCCAAAATCTCTTGATATGCATCGAGTCTTCCGGAGCAATAAGCTTCCGTCTTCGTGGCGTGCTTTTCCGCCTTATTGAATGTGCCGGGATCCGGCGCCAGTTTTTGACGTTTGAATAACCGAATTGAAGCATTAAGCCTTTGGGTGATCAATTGTTTTTTCATGGTTAATCCGTATACATTTTGACCGAATCATTGCCGCCGATCGAATAAGTCAAAACAGTAACAGGCAAAAATCCTTCATCATCAGCATCCCAAATTTCGATATTTTTATCTCCAGCGCCTTCGTTGATGAGCAACCCAAGGGTTTGATGCAAGTCTTTTACTGTCTTTCCATCTGATATAATAAAATTGCTGGATTTATCAGGATTTCTTTTCCCAACAATGTTTTTTAAAGCCAGATAAAGCAGATCCCATGAACCCCGTTTTACTCGATCGAAGTTTTCAACCTTCCCTTTCTTCCATGTTTGATTCTGTTTTGGTGCCCATTTACTCAACCAAACAGAATATGAACCTTTTTTACCTTTGCTTTCCTTCGTCGTTTCACCGTCATTTGATATAGTTGCAATCCCTAAAACTTTGCTTCTTCCTGGGTTGATTGCGCTGGCAAGTTCAATCGTAACTTTGATCATAATGCCCTCAGTTGATGATTAGATGAACGATAGGTCCCCAGAATAAAATTACGGAAACGATTATCAAGGTAAAACCCAAAACAGCCCACCAATTGAATTTTTGTTTCATTGCCTGGCCCCCGGCTTAAAGTGCTTTTTATACTGTTTCAGGATCTTAATTGGGAATTTTAGATTTTGTTCATTGCTGACAACTATGTCACCATCATTCACGCTGGGGTTTCGCATGATGAAAGTGAATTGGCAACCGGGCTTAAACAGCTTACTGATTTTAGCCATGTGCTGCTTGATTTCTTCTGTCACTTCGTTGACAGTTTTCACCTTTTTGGCATGTTTTCTCAATTGTTTTTGATTCATATTTCGGCACTCTTTTCAATTTCAAACAGCCGTTGTCTACCGATAACGGGAAAAGGTCTTTCAATCGGCTCCATGTCTTCAAATATCCATGCAAATCGGCCTGGCGTATAGTCACCGAAAACCAACTCATAGGGATCCAATTGTCTTTTGATTGCTTCTTCTGTTGGTATGCAATCAACCAGGTTTCCAATTGCAAGCGCATATCCATACGGCCAACTGTCAATTTTAATCATGGGATGGCCAGCAACTGCCTGTCTGGCTAATCCTTCATCAAATTGTTTTCCTTCAAGTCTGTGGAGTGCAATTCTTAAACACTGGCCGGCAAGACTTCCTTTGATCCCTTCTGGAATGATTTTCTTTGCTGAACAGATAACGAGTTTCCCTCGATACTTCGTTGACCATGATCTTGTTTCAATCTTTTTGGCTCCACTGGCCATTAATGACGCCCAGGGCTGCCATAAACTAATAGCCTTCATGATTTCTTTTTAGAATAAGTTGAATAATGTTTTCCGCAGCGGTTACAGGTATAAAGATAGACTCCATCAAATCTTTTTTCACGTTCATATTTTCCGCCACATCTCTTATGTTCAGTTGGTTTCATGATACCCCCTGCTTTGGGTGCATTATCTTTTCTAAAATAGATTTTTCGCTTTCTTTTATTCGGTACATGACATGTTCGTGAATCAGATTTTCTATAGAAAGGATCAAATATCGGACTTTTTCGCTGGCTTCAGATCTTCTGATATCAAGAGACAATTCATCATTATCTTTTTCAATTTGCTCATCCGGTTTCATATGGATATCGGTCAATCTTCCAGTCTCATCAAGTGTTATTGATTCAATTTCGTGGATATTATAGGCTTTGCCGCTCCAAAATATTTCCTGATCTGCAATGATGGTTATTTTTGCACTATGCATGATGATACCTCAAAATTCGGTCTTGGTTGACGTGATTTTTTGCTTGGTATAACTGTCCCCAAATGTCGTTTAATCGCCCGAGAAACGATTTTCTATTAAACTTAGTCTGTACTGTCGGTTTTGTTGTCGCTTTTTGATTCAGCCCCGTTGACCAGATCAGCAATATGCTGTTTCAAAGGGATGTCTTTATCAACCGCCTGCCGCTTAGCTTTCTTTCTAGTTTGCCTATCAACAACAATCCGGGTATCTTCTGTAGATTCCATTTTTTCCTTTTCGTTTGTTTCAATTGTGCCGTTTTTATTAATCTGGACCATTATGAAAACATTGTCAAGCTTTTTATTGATTTTTTTTAAGAGGAAGGGGCTCTGTAATGTTCGCGGCATCACAGAGCTGTGTGTGAGGATGGTTGGCGGGTTCCTTGGCAGGTTATTTCAGTGGAGATATTTTTTTCAAATAGGCTGAAATTCTCTTACCGATCGAATTCTTACTGGCTAACCATGGCCATTGTTAGAAGGTAAATTCGATATATACGTTTTCCATTTTAACCCTATGAAATATTTAGCTTTATCATATTCGACATGAATATGAGTTCTGTGTACAATAACATCGTAATCAGGGCCTAACGCTTTTCTTAGTTTGGCCGCTATGGCTGGGAGCTTTTTCTTTCTAAAGTATCTGGAACGCAAATCAACCGCGTATCCATAAGGATGGAGACTGGGCGGTGAATGAATACCGCCAACCGTTTCCGTCACAACCAGCACTTGATTATTTTCTTTCCAGATCTCATCAGCTGAGATCAAAACCGGTTGCATTTCGATTTGCAACCCGAATAAAACAACACCTTTCTTGACTTTCATATGGTTTCACCTGCTCAGATTTGGGATTTAAAAGGTAAAAAGCTGAAAAAATTTGAATCGGGTTTACGTGCCTTCGGTGGAAAAGACTATCCGATCATCAATGGAATGGCGCTGAATCAGACTGCCTTCGAGACTTCAAAGGAATATAGAAGCAATGCACGCCGGCAATTCACATTAAGAAACAAATTCACTGAAAGATCAATTCAATTTGATAAAGCCCGAGGTTTCAACCCAAGGAATCAATTTTCCGTTGTCGGGTCAACCATGAATTATATGGAAGAACAAGAATTTGGAATTACTAAAACAGCAACCGGCAAACATGGGGTTGCTATTCCAACGACAACCGCATCAGGCGAATCAATCGGAACCCGTCCCCGGCGCCGTGTCGTTGCCAGATCAAAGAGAAGGGCAAATATTAAACTCACCAAGAGCCAGGTTCAAGCCCGTACAAGGAAACAACATATAACCGCTACAATCAGAGCAACTGCCGCCAAAGGATCAGGTAAGTTTATTTATCTCCCAATCCAGAGAGCGCCTGGAATTTACCGGGTCACCGGAAAAGGAAGAAGGGCAAAAATAAAATTAATCTACGATCTTTCACGCCGGTCTATTAATCTTGAAAGAAGACCCACTTTGAACCCCGCCGTCAAACAGATTGGCCCCCGGATACCGTCCTTTTATAAAAAAGCATTTGAAAAGCGCATGAAAAAGTCATTCCGGTTTTAATCATCTGTTATGTAGGAAAGTAAAATCTGATTAATACATTTTAAATGTTATCAGACCTTAAACCACGAATAAATTGTTTAATACCTTCACCTATGATATTATCAATAAAATCGATAAACCAAGGTTCTATGATTTTGTTCCAAAACTTCGACGTATATTTCCATTTTGATAAACCAAGAGTAACGATGATACCCAATCGATACATTGCGGCCCCGACATATCCTTTAATCTTGTCGTTTGGAATCCTCTTAAATATCCAGGCTAGAATAATCGCGCCAATACTTCCGGCACCATATGCGAAAACTTTGCTTGCTACAACTGCCATAATTGTTTCAGTCATTTTCAACGCTCCTCAAATTTGAAATAGATTTTTACTACTTCGATTAAACCAAGGAAAAATTCAAGAGCAATCAACCAAGCGACAACACTCTTGATTAACTTCAAAAGTTTTTCTACGGTCTGCCGGTTTATCTTGCGCTCTGTCGATACCAAAAACGCCGCGACAACGATTAAGATAATGACAAGGGTCATTATGGCCGTGGTACGATTCAAAAACGGCGTCAATTGACTAAAGATATCAGTTGGCATTACTCTTCCGGTTCCGGCTCAATCTCTACCGGATCAGGTTCTGGTTCCGGAATAACAGTTTCATAATCGTCTGGAACAGTGATTTCTTTTTGCGCGCTCAACTTGTTCCCCTCGTCAATATATGATTTGATTTTGTCAAAGTGCCGATTGCCAACTACATTTGGTATTGTCATGCACTTATCTTCTGATTGGAAATAACCATTTTCTAATTGTTTGAATTTCATATCATCCTTTTATAATTGAGCATCAAAATCTAAGGTTGCACTTGCATTGTTTGACCTGATTATGCACGCCTCGCCCGCTGTCAAAACAGCGTCCACAGTCAAGAAAATAGCACATCCTCTTTTTGTAATCTGGTTGGCTGACATTGCTGTGCCATTGCCTGAGACAGCATCAGCTTTATAAAGTATTTGAAAATGAGCCACATTGCTTACAGCCAATGTTGGTGAAGTTCTCATTTCAACAGGAAATGAGTATGCAGCTCTTGTTTCATCTGCATCTTTGACCATTGCTGCAGCCAAATTTTCTGTCACACCACCAGCGCCTTCCGACCCAATAATAGCCCGGTAAAAATAACGTTGGCATTTTCTTAATTCTGTTTCTAAATCACGCGGAGTAAACGGAGCAATTTGAGATCCGAAGACAAAACTCACACCAGTGAATTCTATATAATCACCGGATGTAATTGATACATCTCCGGACCCAGTAATGTCTGTAATTCGCGGGACTACGCGCAATCCAGTTATGCTATTGCTAATCTTTTTTGTAAGAGAAAATAATTCCCAATTTCCACCACCACTATGAACTTGAGAGGATGAAAAGTTGCCCACGCCGGTTTCAACCCCTGTCAATCGAACATTCTCTGATTTATTTGACCTAATATAGCAAATAATAGTTACAGTTTTATTTTTAAATAACGAAAAATCTTCAATGATTTGTTGAGATCCCAATTTGCCAACCGACGTTGATGTTGCTATATATTTTAAAGACTGTGATCCTTCCAGAATATCAGGTTGAGATGAGGTAACAAGTTCAACTGTTGACGTCACTCCGTTTAATATAGTTTGCCAGAGATCCGTCCCATCATAAACTCCATTAGTAGTTGCAACCGCCCCCGCTAATCCTCTTTGATTTACCCGATGATCCCCGTTTAAAATCCAGTTATTAGGTTCACCCCGACCAACTATAGGTTGATTCTCAAGAGTCGCAGTACTGACAATTGCATGATTACCATTTCCCGAGCTGTCATAGGCAATGTTGGATGTGAAATCTTCACCGTTTAGGCGGAGGGTTGTTCCTATTTTATGAAAATCGGCATCGGCTATAGTAAACTCTACGACTTCAGCATCGCCATTATTGAATCTTATTGCACCTGTATCTGTGACTAAACCGGTCCATTCTATTACATTCCGTCCTGCTTGTAATGCAACTGCGCCCTCGACAGTCAATGGAGAACTCCCACCAACCGATTGAACTATATCTATATCAGGTGCTGTTCCCGATGTAAGTGTGCCGGTAAAAATAAATACATATTTTTGACCCTTCACTATGCTTATTTCATCGGCAGAAAAGGCCCTTGCTGCACCCGCGCCTGTCGTTGTTTTTATAGCATGAAAACCATCTGCGCTGGCACCGTCAAATGTATCGTATGGTGCACCACCCAAATTTGCAAATGTCGTAACATTCTGTAAAATATTACTTCCACCCTCGTCAGCAAAATCAATAAGCGCTTGGGGATTACTGGTTATTGATTTTAATTCGGCAGCGGTTAATTCCCGGTTGAGAAACATTTCTTGGAATCTGTTACCATCGAATGTACCGGTATCACCTGTTACGTTTCCGATAAAAAGATCACTACCCACGTCAGTTGTTATTGTACCAACCGGTGTCTGAGTAACTGTTATCGGAATATTTACACCATCAATGTACATTACCGGTTCGTTTGAAACATTCGAACCATCATAAGAAAAAGCAACTATTGAATTTTTATTCAAGGTAATTGCGTTTGTTGTATTGAAAAGTGCGTTTGTACTCGAAAAGTCAACTTTTATCCTTAGTTTACCAGTAGCATCAAGAAATCGAAAATCAAAACCACCTTTTTCAAAAAATCTTCCAACATCATTCTCACCAACTGACAACGCATTATACTGACAAACATATGTTTGACCATTTACCCAACCGTCTGAAAAACTCGCATCATCAGTGATTAATAAATTTCCAGTGAGCGCATTGAAATTATAATAAGGTTTCCCTGCTTGCTGATTGAGAATAGTGAGAGAGTTTAATAGTTCATTCCCGCCAAAATCTATATCAGTTGCAAAAACAGGATTTACCAGAGAAACAAACAACTCTGCCACCGCCTGGTAATATTGCGAAGCTGATTGATTCTCTTCCGATCCGTCTGGCGTAATACTCGCCTGGTTCAACAAATGAGCAAGCCATCCCCACATATCTCGCAGCCATTCTTTTTCGAAAGGAGTCCCGCTTTTGTCCCCTACAATGACATCATTTTTTACAGTTCCGTCGAGATTATTCGCGTCAGTATCGGATTGAGTCGGATAAAGAACATTTAATTTTTTTGCCATCTCTGCCCCTGTGTGTTAGAATGGTTAAAATCATGGGGATTTATGAAAATTTTGATATTTTTGATTGTGCTACTTCCTTCAAATGCTCTTTGTCAGCATTTTGAACCATTTTCAGATCAAGACATCATCCTTCAATCTGTTTTTACTGCTGTGACTATCATTGATTGGGCTCAAACCAAAACCTTTGTATCTAAAGGTATACATGAAACGTTTACACCGCTAGGGCCAGAGCCTTCACAAACTAGAATTGACACTATGATTTTTGCCGGTATTATTAGTCATGCTTTTATTACTTATGCACTGGAAAAAGAATATAGAGCCATTTGGCAATCATTGTTCATTGGGTTTGAATTCGAAGCCATATGTCATAATGATAATAGTGTCTTAAAAAATTATGACCTGAAACCGGTTTGCAAAAATTTTAAGCTTTCTTTGGTTATTAATTTCTAAAAGTAATTATGCGTCATACCAAACAGTTATCCATCCACGATTGTAAGGAGTTAAATTATAGTTGGCTGAATCGAATTGTCCTCCTGCTGTGCGTTGAAGAGTAAGTGCCCCACTTACAGGATCAAAATCTGCCATTCCTCCGTCTGGTGGATCTCCAGTCGTAAAGGCATTATTCAGCGGCAGAAGCCTGGTTGCAACGTCAGCCCGTATCATCACGTCAATACTTCTTACAGTAGTTCCAGGTGCTACAATCGTCACACCTTTTGTAGCATCCGTGTCCATATCCCAATCACCAATCTCAACGATCCTGCATTCTAAACCATCAGTGGCCAGTCCATTCTGGTCCTTGACGCTTTGTACCTCTGTAACTGTGTTGCCATCACCTTCTATCGTTTTATTCGTAAGTGTTTGAGTATCGTTTTCCCCAACAATATCACCTGATGCACCATGGGTTGATGTGACTGCAGCATGGGTTGAAATGTCATTATCTATTTCAGTATCAACTTGAGCCTGTGTATAAAAGATATTTAGAAACGCTGCCATGTATTGCGACGCCGCTTCGTTTTCTTCCGATCCATCAGCAACCACACTGGCCAGATTAAGCAAATGGGAAAAAAACCCCCAAATATCAGACGTCCACGCTTTTTCAAGCGGCGTCCCATCTTTTAAAATATCGTCAGTCCTATTTTTAAATGTTCCATTTGGGTTATTCGCGTCAATGACAACCTTTCCCGGATATTCATCTTTTAATATTTTAGCCATGACATTCCTTACACATAATCAATTAATAAGCCTATCCATTGCTGATCGGGAAAATAAGTTAATAAAAGCCTTTCAAATTCTGTCTGATCATCTAATGATAGCGTTGCATGATTTGGAAAGGTCTGTCCCCCGACATAAATAAAAAACGGCCAATCGTCTGGATCAGTCGGTAAAACATATTCAACTGGAATGAAAACAAATCCCTCAAGATGCGCGCATTCTGATTCAATACTTCCGCAATCACTATCCGGCGCCAAGAGATAAACGCCATATGTCGGACTTGCTACAGTTGGACCTTTATTAACCAATAATAATCCGCCGCCTGGCAGTGGATTATTTAGTGCATCAATATAATCAAATGGATCTTTTGTCGTAAACGATCCGCCGCCTGTGTCAGTCCACCATTGATGGATGAAAACATCTGTAAAGCCAGCATCTTGGATTATGTCCTGCAAATAGTCAAGCCCTTGACCGCCTTGCGCTTTCCATATGGCCGCTATTCTATCCCGTCTTACCTGTTCGGTGCCGGATGAAATGATATTGAATTGATTTTCCCATTTTGCAATCTGTGTTGTAGTGTCAGGGAAAATGTCTTCCCATATCCCGTCAAAAAAATCTCTGACATCAGAGGGGAAATTTGTCAAGGCATTGAATAAGCGTGTTAAGAATCTATCCGGGACAATTCTATTATCGTTGATAGGTTTCAAATAGACAGATGAACCGCTTGTTACCGATGGATCCCCGCTTGTAAATAAATCCCCGTCATTGGCCGTTATTCTGAATTCAGTTTGAGGAACCGGTACAAGTCGCCACGGCAACGCTCTAGGTAAAATATGTCTATAAATTCTTAAAAACAGACTCATTAAAACGTTATGATTGTAAGTTTAGATTTTTCGCCTATACCTAATGAATAAGCATCTATCGTAAAGACTTCGCCTGTTTTTATTAATGTTGCACTTTGGAAAGTCCCTCCGGCTGCGGTGACAATATCATCGATTATCCCTTCAATGTTCTGTAAAGTGATTCTATCGGTTCTCGGTAATGGAGTTACACCTTCAATAAACGGCGCTCTGCCTAAAAGATAAGTTACTATAGCATCTTCTATTGATGTTTGGACCGTTGCTTCATCTTCAACCGTTAAATCAATGACATTAATATCAAAACCGATTCTATCAATAGCAAAAACGTTTAGTTTTGCGTTGACCGGCTTTCTGGTTTGGTTGCCTTCTGAATCAAAAGTGATTGCAGTTTCTACGGCTGATAATTGTGCAGAGGTTGGTATCCCGTCCGGGGATCCGGAGCTGGCTGGCGTCGCTTCCGCATAAACATCCACGAAACCAGGATCACCGGTATAAGGAAAAATACCAACAATGCCCGCAACCTCCTCGCCCCAAATTTCATAATCAACACCCGCGCCTCCCTGTGGTTGTTTTTGAAATCTATCTATAACCCTTTGCCTGTATTGGGCTTCTGTTTCTCCATCTGCAGCCGTGACAACTTGAGAATCAACCGTTGTGTCTCTGGCAACATTCGGAATTGGATTAACAAAGGACACTACATCACCGGGATCCATATTTCCGATTGCTCCGGCACCGTTTCCCCCCTGGGTGTCGGATGTTGCTTTTATGTTTCCTTGTTTTATTGCAGCATCCAAGACAACCGAAGCGGTGAGTAAATAATTGACGCCGTTTTTATTTGAAGTCAAAAGCGTTCCGGCTGTTATGGATCCGGTTTGAACTTCAACTGTTATATCAACCAACAATTCTGCTTGTGTCGCTCCAACTGGATCGCCAATTCCGATCAGTCGGCCCCATTCGATCAAAGGCGTGACTTTTTTTCCAAGGATTTCCGTTTCCTGAAAGGATGCAGTCCGGACGAATAACTGCAGAAATATCCAGCCGCCGTATTTATAAAGGAGGATGAAGACGCCTGCGATGGCTTTGGCAATTGTCCGATTGAATCCCTTTGGTAAAATAGGGATAGTTTGATTTAGAATCGCTTCAAGCTGGGCGATTATATTATCGCTAATGTCTTTGACTGCCGGTGTTTCTATCGTTGTCATGCCGCTTCCGCGCTTTGTGCTTGCCAATTAAGTAAGAAAACGGTTGTGATATTTTCACCGTTTGCCGTGTGCTGAATTTCTATTTTCAGTTTTCTCTGTGATGTTATGGAAGCTGAAACGGTTATTTCTTCAACCGCTCCGATATCAAGCATCCATTTTAAATCAAGGTTTGCAGCATCTTCAATTCTAAGTAAATTCCCGGAGGTCATCGGGAGACCGCGCAAGATATTCTGAGTCCGGCTCCGATAGTGCAACGTCGGATCCTCTTCAACCAGGTTCCCCCACCAATTTTTTATATTGCCCTCTGACCCGTCATCATCTTCATTGCCACCAAAGAGAGAAAGATAAAAAGCGGTTTCAAATCCCCCAGTCAATTGGGTGACTCCCCCTTCAATATTTATTTCTCCGCCATCGATGGTCTGGAACATTAAAACATCGCCTTGATCTATTGTCATGACGGAACCTCGATTTCACTAATTTTTGCCGGTGCTATATCTGCTGTAGTTGGGGACCCGGTGGTAACGGTTGGGGATATTGTCCCGGCACCACCACCACCACCTACTACAGCAGTTGTAATGTGAACATGCGTATTATGTTTAGTTACAAGATCATCATGGTCCGTTTTTAATTGATTGAAAGCAGTTTGAAGTGCAATAAATCTGACAGCAAAATCACCGGTGCCATTAAGCCTCAAAATCCCGGTTTTCAACCATCGAACAAACGCCTTAATATTACCATCTGCATCCCGGCTGTAAATGTGCCTTTCCCCGTCATCCACTGATGAAGCATTTTTGGGATCGACATATCCAACTGCAACCTTACCGCCTCTGGTCTCAAGATCTAGCAGCAAAACGCTATCACCTGGCAACGGCTTTGAGTCATCCCCAGGGGAACCGAAACGGGTTGCGTAATTAGTATCGCCTTTGTATATTTCGGCTTTTACCTCTGGTTCTGATACCTTCCGGGCTCTGATAATATTTGAAAGAACCTTTCCGATCCAGGCCATATCAATCCCATGGCAAACTTGTTGGTATCTCGCCCGTAAATGATCCAGGCAAAACAGCTTTGATTGTCAATTCGTCCTTGTCTGATCTCGATCTTTCAATATCTTTTATCAGAAAAAGTGTCTCTGTGTAAATCATAGCGCTTGGAGCTAGAACATTGATGTATTGATCAGTTCTTATTAGTTCATCATCCTTGTTCCGCCAACCTGCGATAATGATTTCAAGCGATATGGTTGACGAAAACATCCGTCCAGCTTTGCCTTTAACTTCTTTTTGGAGATCAGCGCCGAAAAGTTCATTTTGTACTTTGTAGACAAACGGCCTGTTATCAGGTTGATCTGAAGGAATGGCCTGATTCTCTATGGTAACTGATTCAAATTCGCCACCGATTATTCCAGGGGCAAGACCGGTGATCGAGGTATAAAAATTCTGTGGGTTGAAATCAGGGATAATTGATAGAACAGGACTTTCTCCTTCTCTAAAATTAGCAACCGACTTTTTGTCAGTTGATGCCTGTTTGAAAACCAGCTTGCCTATAGAGTCATCTGAAATGATTAACCCCCGATCATTCGCCAACTCGATTAAAAAATCAAGTCCTTTTTTACCTGGTTCAGCTGCTACACGGTCAAACTGTACCGCTTCGGTCGATTTATAATCGATTTCAATACTGTAAAAAGATGATATCGTTTCAGCGATTTGTCTCAATGTTTGGTCATTATATTCAATGGGGAATTCGGTTGCTGGTATCGGTGAATCACCCATCATTCCGGGTTCAGAATAACCAGTCACTAATATTCCCTTTGGTATTTGCACGGATGAATCCGGAGAAACCAGCCGCCCAGTCAATTCTATTTCTTCATCAATTTTTATTTCAACCGATCTGAATCTCATTGGTTTAAAGAGATCAACGAGCGCTGAATTATCCGGATCAAACGGTGCTGTGAATTCAAACGTTCTGATACTGTCTATACTCTCAGTCATTTTGAGATTTTCCCAAAATTTGAAAGTCTGGCCGTCGATCGTTATTGTCACCAGGTTAGACATAATAAACCATCTCCCGCCCTTTCGGTATTTCCAGAATTTCGGCTCCGGTCAAATTGTTCGATGTGATAATAAAATCTAATACAGGATCAATCTGCCCATAAAACTCGGATGCAAAGGTCAAAATCGTGCGAGGTTCAGTCAAAACTATTGACCGCGCTTGGTTGGTTGTGAAAGATATTTGAATCAATCGTCCGGCTGTTATCGCACTTGCTTGTTGCAATTTTTGGTATGTCTCGCCAGTGTCTATCAGATCATTTGTCCCGGGTCCCCGAGTCGGACTGATATCTTGTGCAAGCCGTTCTCTGTTTTCATCCGCCCAGTCAACAAATGAATCTGTTTGATTGATCAAGTCTTCGGTCGCCGTCAATACATCGGTTGAACTTGTGAATTCCGCAGTTTCATCGATCGAGGATTCAGAAAGTCCGACTAATCCCAGGCCACCAAGTAAAGCATTCGTTGCAAATCCATTTTCTGATTGAGAATCGTTCCCAGGGGAAAATTGATTGCTGACGCCACTGATCAAATCGGAAATCATATTTCCATATGCTTCAAGTTTTGCCCCGATTGATGCGGCTGCCCTTGCAGGTAATCTGGTTAAATTGACTAATTGAGTCGCCAGTTGTATCGGGTCATCAATCAGAACGTCTATGGTCGTATCTATAAAATCGACAATATCATTAAATTCCCTCTGAATCTCTTCAGTTGTGTCAGCAACGCCTTGCAATGATTTCTGTACTTTCCCCAATCCTGAAAGCGCTGAATCTTTAAAACTCTCCCTCTCTGCAGCTGTTTTAACGCTCACTGTTGCATCGAAAAGTCCCGGGGAAAGATTGCTGAAATCTTCAATTGCAAGCAACACTTGGTCTGTTAATTCAAGAGCGCTCTCCGGAAACAATAAGCGATTCGTTTCAAAGAAGGTAATTTCAAAAATTGCTTGGTTCCCGGCGCTTTTGATATTATCAATTCTTTTTATTGTTCCAAATGGCACAACGTCAAATGTTCCATAAAGCGGATGATCCAGAATTCCGATTCCTTTTTCGTCAATTGCAACATCAAAATTTTTAGCGGTTTGGTCGTAGTCTTCGCCCCAGAAAAACAATCTAAAAGGAAAACGCCTGCCGGCTCTACCAAGATCTTGGATAAAGACACCATCAGTATCGGGGAAAGTAAAAACAGTTGTTTTCTTATCTGTCTCCTTCGATACGTCTTCATATTGGAATTCAAAAGCCAAACCTGATGGGGATGTATACCTTGCAGGTTTGATCCTATCTTGCCAGCTCATTTAAAAAGCTCCGGATGTGGCAACCACAAGTTTTGTGCCTCTCGCCTTTCCCTTGGTTTTTAGTTCCGCTCTGCCTGTTTCATCTCTGATAATAAGTTCAGATTTCTCTTTGCTTTCTTCGATTGATTTTGACAGTGTTTCAGTTGGGCTTGTCACGGCTGGTTTTCTGGGTTCTTCTCCTCCGATTTTATTAAATAGAAACTTGAAAACACCTGATATTTTACCTAGTTTGTCGCGAACAAAATCATTGATAGCCTTTTCGACATTCGTAATTTGCTTGACGATTCCCGCCCAAAATTCATTGATATCAGCGAAGAGATCTTTAAAAAATTGTTTCACTGGTTGCCATTTGGAAATTATTCTATCAGCAAAATCGGCCAAGGGTTGAAATAGCGGTTTCAGTTTTTTCCAGTTTTCAATTAATGATTTAACGATGATAATCAAGGCGATGATCGCTAAAACAATTAAGACAATTGGATTTGCAGCTATTATTAGATTTACTATCCCTATAACGATGGCCAAGCCCGCCAGTGCCCCGATAACAATCAGAGTATTCTTTGCAATACTTGCGAGTACTTCAATAAACACAGGATTTTTTTCAACGAAGGTATCTATTGATCTTACCATACCTGTTGCTTCCTCAACAAACTTTTTCATTGGTTTCTTGGCAAGATCAAAGATTGTAAGCTGCAAACCTTCAAAGGCTGATTTCAAAGCAAAAACCTGGCCTTTTAGAGTGTCCCGCATCGTTGCAGCCATCTTTGCGCTTGCGCCTTGTGCGCCTTCCAGTTTGGTTCTATAATCCTGAAGTTTCTTGGATCCTGCTGCCAGTAAAACGTTTACACCTGCAATCGGGATCCGGCCAAATATCTTATTTAAGATTTCCGCTCTCTGAGCTGTCCCAAACTTAGCAAGTGATTTATCAAGATCACCAAGGATATCGGTTACGTCCCGGAGGTCACCATTTGATTTTTTTGTTTTGACTCCTAATCTTCTAAGCGTTCGACCGCTGGCACCTGTAGCTGCTGAAAGTCTGATGAAAACATTTTTTAATGTGGTCCCGGCTCTGGATCCTTTTATCCCTGCATTGGCGAGAGTACCAGTCAAGGATGCAAACGTTTCGATCGATGCACCTGCAGCCTTGGCAACCGGTCCGCCCTCTGCGATCGATTCGAAAAGTTGTTCCATGTTCGTATTTGATGTCGTTGTAGTTTTCGCTAAAACGTCATTAACACGGGCAAGATTTTTGCTTAATTTTATGGGATCTTTGCTTGCTAAGCCAAAAGCGCCAAGAGTATCGGTTGCAATATCCGTTGCCCTGGCCAGGTCCATGGATGATGCGGTAGCAAGGTCAACCACTCCCGGGAGCGCTGCGATTGCTTGCTTGGCATTAAAGCCCGCCATAGCTAGGAAATTAATCGCGCCGGCGCTCTGTGTTGCTGTGAATTCTGTGGTTTTCCCTGTTCTCTTCGCTGCCTCTTCCAGCGCTTTGAATTCAACGGTACCTTTACGTATCTCTCCAGGAAATTTTGCGGCCGCGTTGACAATAGTCTGTTCGAATTCAGCGCCTTTCTTGATGCCATCAGCTAACGCCAAATTCATGGCGAGCAAGGCCCCCGCCGCTCCGATTCCTAGAATTTTAGTGAATTTTTTTCCCAGATTGACAACTGTTGAACCCAGGGCTTTTAGCTGGACTCTTGCTTTGCGGGTAAACTTACCAATACGATTGGCCATGCGTGAGACTGGTCGACTGATCCGGTCAATACCTTTGAAAACTGCCTCGACGCTAAATCTGCTGGCCATATCATTTTGGTTTCGTTATTTTTTTGAGTGTGGGCTTTAGACCTTCATAAAAGAATTCTATTTCATCAAGGTCCATGGTTCTGATATCCGGGATAACTGGATAATTCATACAAATTTGCAAAATCATTTCTTGGAATGCTTGGATACCCCTGACTTTTTCCTCTTGACCGTCTCTAATCAGAACGACGGTCACCCTCCTAAAAAAAGAGCAACCATCTTCATTCCAAACCAAGCATCTTTGGAATCCAGTTTTGTTAATTCCTTCGGATCCCACTGGACCCACGCGGCAAGGAAAGCAAAGGTTTTGTGCACGCTTTGACTATCCTTGTATCGATCCATAAAAACGAATGCAGATCCTTTGAATTTCTTTCTGAAAATCATCTCGCTTTTTCCACCAACCGAATCAATGAGTTTTAATGATAAATCACCATTTTCAGCTATCGACGTTATTCCGTTAGTCAGACAATAAACAAAGCGCCTTTTAATCTGCCTGAATTCCTGTCTTTCTTCCGCATCCATTTCGTTTTCATCAATATCGATACGGAATTGTTCGGCCCATGATTCAAATTCTTTTTCAGCCATCTCTTTGGGCATTTTAAGATCTGGCTTTTTGTCGGCATCTTCCAGGCTTTCGCCTTCTACATCTTCGCCGAAAGTAGGATCGGTCATATTATTGTTTGGTTAGTGTTGCGGTCCCTTCCAGTGTCACGGACGCGGTTGCATTTGAATTGCTATATTGTAATTCATCCGTAATCTGGGCAGATCCTTGATAAATTGAACCGCTTGCATACGTGATATTGATCGAAAAAAAATCATTCCTGTCCGCAAGCTCTTGTAAAAATTCCTGATCGCCGTTCAAATCATCAACATCCAGAGTTAAGCCGTCGAGTTTGAAAGGCGTTATCGTTTTGATCAACCTGGCTGATCGGTCGCCATTTGCCTGGACTTCGTTTTCAGATCCACCCAGTTTCCTATTGCTTTCTGCATCGGCTGCAACTGCAAAATAACGCCCAGACAAAGAGACAGATTCAATACTACCACCTACTCCCATGATAACCCCTTTTTTTTAAGTTCTAAGCTGCTGCACCGAAAAAGAAACCCCAATTAGCATCAACAGAAATGATGGTTGTATTTCCTGAGATTTGATAAGTAAAGGCGACATCAAGGCGCCTTGGATTGGATCCATTAATTTCGGCCTGAATGGTTCCTTTTGCTGTTTCCGGATCTGAAATAATGGCATTCAAACCGAGAGAATCCAGCATCGAAGCGATCGCGGCAACCGCGTCCTTTGGTTTTCTTGCATCCGGGTTCGTGGTCGGTTGAATATCAGGAATCAAGACCTTACCTTTCCAATTATCCGATTCAAAGATCAACCCCAGATTGAAAATGACATTCATGATTTTCACAATGTCATTGACATAGCGATAGGCTGGCGGATCCTCTCCGGTTGGATGATAAAAGGTGACCGTGTCAGACATTTCGATCACGCCGTCAATAACTTCAATGGTTGAACTTCCACCCTTGACGGCTGTGTCCCGTTCCGCTTGTTCCCACTGATCGGAATCAATCCCAGCAGTCAGTCCGGTCGCCTTCTGTCCTGCATAATCAACCGGCGGATTATTATTTGCAACTTTTGCGATTCTGGCCACTTCTCGGGCTGCCACGATAAAAGGAAGATCTGATCCGCCTGGCTCGACCAGCTGTGAATTGATCCGGTCTGTTTTCCGTGCCTCTGGCGTGACGATTGCCGTCGCAACTACTGTTTCAATTTCGCCGCTGAAAACAACAGCAGGTTTCCTGACAGTTGCTCCCCATCTTGGCTCAAAAAAGGTTGTGTATTTTGTCAGTGAAGCTGTGTCAGCAACATCCAAACAATTAACGATCAGAGTTTCCCAGATATCACCAATTTGATTCAGCGCGTCATCAACATCCGGATTTGTAGCACCGTTGACAGGCTGAGTGAATGCGAAAGTAATGCCGGCCAGATCCGCTTCAGTTCCATCGCTGTTTTTAATTTCTACAACCAAATCATTTGCTGATGCACCTTTCCATTTTGATGTCAGATCAGCCGTTGCTGATGCAGCGTCAACCGCTATCATCGGAGAATCTATTTCGCCATTGATAGCCGCTACAATCGCCGCCACCGCTTCCGCAACACTATCTCCAATGATCAATGTAAAAGCGAGACTCGGAATATTATTGATAAACACCCGGTAACTTTTCGCCGCTGTCATCGTGCCGGTCGGAGTAATATCGCCATCTGATGCAATCCCCGATCCATCATCATCCAAGGGAAAAATTGTAACGGGAACGATTCCAACACCATCGCCATTGGGAGGCAAAAGCTGTTTTACAGCCAAATGAATCGGGGATCCATACCCATAAGTGTCGCCAACTTCCTTAGCTGAAAACACTTGTTTTTTCGTATTTACATAGGTCGCCTGTGCAACCGTTGTGCCTTGTCCTACGACTCCAATTCTCATTGGAAGAAACGAGATACCGCCTTTTAGATTTTTGAACTCGGTTTTTATTCCAATAACTCTGGCTACTGCTGATGGGTCAACCGCTGTGCTTAGTACCATTTATCCCCCTTATGAAGGTATTTCTTGTTGACCCGATGTTGTATCAGGTCCACCAGATGTCCAAAGATCACCGTCATTGACTGTGATCTTAAAAATTGGCGCCGTTGGATAATTCACTGATTCAAAAATCACTTTGTTATCTCCAACACGTTTGGCAGTAGTGAATATAAGTTCAAGCGGTTCAAAACTTTCTAGTACCGGTTCTTCTTTTATTCTCACTTGAAAATTCAACCGAGATGCTACAACATTCTGCACCGGTCTATCATTTATTTGCGGTTGGAAGGTTTGTATTGATTGCAACCTTCTGCGACCTACTAAACCCTGTAAATTCAAATATGTATAGTCCGGATGCATCAGGATATTTCTAACTAGTCTTATTATCCTGAAAAGATCCTTTGAGCTTGATACATCTCCTTTGTTGTAGCCACCCGCCACGTTGTCACTGCTTGGAGTAGAGACATAAATATCAACATTGTATTTGGCTTCCCCTATCTGATTTTTGACAACGCTTCCATCTTTCATCGAAAAATTGTCATCGTCAAACCAGACATTGACAATTGGTTCAGCTTCCGGATCATTTTGAAAAACTGCTATTGGGTTGCTTGCTTCTAAAAAAACATCAAATTCCCATAAGCTTGGATCGGGCTTTCCCTCGGATGTTGCAAGCGCTTGTTGTAAAACTGTTTCAGCCGCCAATATTTCAGCAATTTTAAAATCAACGATTTCAAAACCATCTTGTTTGTCGATTAGCGGGATCGTCATGGTTGATAAGTCTCACATTGGAAAAGAATCAATCCTATCGATTTATCCGGGTTTGTTTCTTTAATCGTAAATGTCCCGGAATTACCATTAATATCATCAAATTGAAATATCCATGGCTTTTTGGTTGTATCGGGCTGTGGCTCTGGTATTGCGCTGAAACCAGCATCGAAAATGCTTTTCGTTCTCAAGGAAACTTCCACAATCAAACCGCTGACAGGCGTGCCCGTATCTGGATCAATTTTGAAGGAAACATTATTTCCCTGGCCGAATAGATCCTTATTAAGTCCATCCGGATCGGTGACATTGATAGGCCATCCAAAACCAAATACATTATCTTCAAGCGTGATGGCAAGATCTTGTTCGGCTATTTCGCGGAAGTTCATTATCCCGGAGCTGTCAAAGATTCCTGCAATGCTTTCAATTCCGTCCGAATTTCATCAGCCCTTGAGCCTTTCAATTCAATTTCCCATTTTTCAGCAAAGGCGATCATGGGATCCTTGTTCATTGAATCAAAATCGGCTTCCAAGATGGCTGTTTCTCTTTTAGCTTTGGCTTCGGCCTCCGCTTCCAATTGCCTAGAAACTTCTTTTTCGGCGGCTTCCCTGGCTTCGACTCTTTTTCTTTCTTTCTCCTTGATGATTTCCTGAGCCTTCAAGATCGCTTCTTTTTCAGCATCTGTCAGAGGGACTTCCTTTAATACCCCAATTTTAACAAGGTCATCAATCACTGCCTGTTTTGTCTCATTATCGAGACCGCTGATATTATTGATTGTCAACATTGCCCCTTCATGAGCGATCCCCATCAAAGTAGTGACCGTCCGGCCCTTCTGAACTTCATATTTTTGGGTAAAACTAGCCATTTTTTAACCTGATTAATCCCAGACTGACCGGGAATGGTTACGATACTGTAAAAGTACAGAAAGAATCAATATCCGTCGGCACGCACAAAGGAGCCGATTTGACGCCGTATTTAACATTCGCGCCGAATTCATCAACTGCACCATAAATATGGAAATCCCCTCTCATGGTCTGTGGAATCTGACTGATTCCGATGGATGCTAGACGCGGGTCAGCTGTTACCAGTTTTGAGATACCGGCAAAAAGCAGATCGAAACGAGCGTTGATATTCCCAAGCCAAACCTTATCGGTTGGAATATAAGGAACCTTTGTTCCTTCATTGGCCAAACTAAAACCGGTCGGAACCAAATAAAATTGAGGATATGACCAGAGATTTATTACCCAATCCTCGATTGTCAATATCCCATGAAAGTTGGCGCCCTCGGAATTCATCACAGGCGGCTTGATATTCATACCGTCGACACGCCTGAAATCAGCCTTTTCCTTGAACTGAGCGTTATTAAAAAGCAGTTGCAAGGCAGTAGCGCCAAAAATCGCGTCGGTAGTATTGGTCAATCCGTCTTTACGATTGAGCAACGCGCCGTCGGCGAAGTCATCAATCGGGACACCAGACGCATTTGACCAAATGGGCGAAGGCGTAATTTTATGACTGGATTTTTGTTTAAAATCAACAGTATCATTGTTGATCAAAACAACGGTCCCGGTAAAGAAAGCATCAGCGGCCTGCTTTTCGATGGATCGAAGGATTTTATCTTGCAATAAAACTTGATCATCGGTGATGGCCGCAATAACTTCCGCCATTGTGTGTTCATCATATTCAGTCCGGCCAATAGCCCGATTCAAGCGCTCATTTTCGTTGAAATTGGCGAATTCATCGTAAACGGGTGGCGTATAGGTCTTGGTGGTAAATCTCTTGCTGACATTGTTGCGGCCACCGGTACCCCGAACAATATCAATTGCCAGGTCTTCACCATTCCGTTTGATGTCGAATACAATCTCGACCGTATCCGATTTGTTGCTGTCCGGACTCTGGAACATACTTGAAAGAAATCCGGTAGGATTGGCTTTTTTCTTGAAAACCACACCCATTGCACGTCGTAAAAAATCCATCCAGCCCCCTTATTGATTGTCAAGAATACAATTCTTAACGCCTACGACATCAAGAATGGTAAAATCACGCAATTGCTCAATTGCTTTGCTTGGAACGGCTCCACTTTATTGATTGTCAAGAATATCAGTCCTGACGCCTACGACATCAAGAATGGTAAAATCACGCAATTGCTCAATTGCTTTGCTTGGAACGGCTCCACCAGCCTGAACACTGAGCTTCAAAAAGTGAACTTCACCGCCTATCAACATCCGGCGAAATTGATCCTCTGCACCGGTTGAACTTTCTTCTCTTGGCATAACACCTGAGGCTTGACCGGATCCGTCCAGGGCATCTTCAACCCACGGCACATAATCGCCTTCTTCATCGGTGATGGCAAGTGCGAATTTATCACCGGTTACGAAATCGGTTGATCCATCGGTCAGGATAAATGTCATACCGGCTACAATAACCGTCAAAGCGGCGCCAGCTGTCCCCGGCATCACAATATCGTTTTTAACAATGACGCTGTTCGGATCCTCAAGCTTAAAAGTTCCGCCGTGGGCGACAGCAACCACCAATGTGAAAAAATCATCTGCAGCAAAATCGGTTGACCCGTCTGTGATCGTGAAAGTGATCCCGCCAGCGATCACGACAATGGTCCCCGCCGGTGTTCCCGGAAGTTGGATGTCAGACTTGACAATGCTTCCATTTGGATCGGCCAGCTTAAACAGTCCACCGTGTGCGATGGTACAACTCATTGTCCAGAAGTCACCAACGATGAAATCGGTTGATCCGTCCGTCAGAGTCAACCCAAGATGATTGTTGGAATAGGCCACGCCTACAGTCAGCGGATCAAGCAAATTACCATTTGGATCGCTTACGCTGAAAATTTCAGATCCTGATACCGTGGCGTCGATACACAATATAATATAATCACCCTCAATCGCTTCAGATCCCATAACGATGGCGCTTGATGTCCCGTTACCCGTTCCGGTAAAAACATTCGCGCCCGTTGCGGCCCCGCCTGGATCTGGGTCAGTGCATGTAAGTATCCAGTCTCCGACCTCCGGAATGTCACCGACAGTTATCGAATAGACTGTTACCGTACCGTCACCAGTGTTCCCGCCGTCGGCAGTAATGGAACCGACCTTGCGACCCAAAGCGCCCGCGCTTGTCGCTTCAAGATTCCAACTTCCTGGAAGAGGAGGTCCACCGGGAGCAAGTGCCAGGCTGGTCACGGTTCCGTTTCCAGTGTTTCCGCCGTCAGCGGTTATGGCACCAATGGAAACCAGCAATTTAGCCATGATCACGCCAAGGGCAAAAGTGAGAGCAGATGCAAATTTCAAAACCACATCTTTGTACTTCGGATTAAAAACCTCCAGCTGGAGATTATCATTATTTGTAATTACTGGGTTGACCATTACGCCTCCAATGTTGCAGGTTTGCTACTCAGAGTCAGAGCCTCATTAACTAGATCTCTTTCCTTACGCCTCTACTCTTGCAGGTTTGTTACTAAGATTCAAAGCCTTTTCAACCAACTCTTTTTCCTTCGCCTCTTCTGACAATTCTGTGTCATCACCACCGCCAAGATCGTCTTCGGGATTGTCATCTTCCCGGTTTTTCAGATCCGTTTTTTTCATCCCGGCGGACATGTAACCAGCAATTACTTCTTGGCTTGACAGGCTTTTTCCTTCTTTCAGACATTCAAGCGCAAATTCAACAGCGCCTGTGTTTTCTGCCATCGTGACATGACCCTTGACCTGATCACGTTCGAGCGTTCGCCCCTCTTCAATCAGTTGGGCGCAATGCTCAGGGTATTCCCTTCTCAGTTCTGCTAAATCCATAATTTCACCTTTTTGTTTTAGGTTAACATCCGAGCCACGCCCAGACTCTTTTTCAAGTTTGCGACCTTTACCGGAAGTCGCCGCCGGTGCTGCGTTTGAAATCCTGTCCGGTGCTGGTGTGATTTCGTCAATCATGTTCATATTCAGGGCTTTGTCTGCCAACATCGACGCACCCTGACCAAAGTCTTTTTTTACAGTGTCTTCAGTAACCTTTTTTTGAGTAGCAGCAGACCTGCCCTCTGAAACCATCTTGATTGCTTTGTCTTCAATTTCGTCCAATTGCTTTATAAGTTCTTTTTCACCCTTAACTGTAAAAGCGTCCGGGTTTTTCTTTGGAGCATTCGAACTTCTGACAATTTTCGAAAATTTTGAATCATCGAATACACGGGTTTGTACTCCAAGACCACCTATTTCATTTCCATCATTAGACGATATGATTTTATCCGCCTGAGCTGCCAGGATAAAAGAGGCTGATGTTGCCATGCCTACAATTTCAGCAACAACTGGTTTTTTAGCTCCTGCGATAGTCTGTACGGTTTCAGTCAATCCAATCCAATTACCACCAGGACTGTCAATTACAAGTTTATGATCAGAGATTGAATCATCGCTTTCAGCAGATTGAATGCCCTGAACTATACTATCGTAAGTGGTATTATTATCTGCGAAAAGGGAAAAGAAAAAATCCCTTGTTTTGGTAAGAGGTCCTAGAATCTGATGAACTGCGGTTTTTCCCTCTGCTATAAAATCCTGATCATCTTTCGACCCACGCCGACCGTTAAAAAGCTCTTTGACAGACTCCTCTGATAGATTCGTCTTTTCAATTTGCTCTAAATATCTATCGTGCCAAGCTGGATTTATCAGCGAAATTTCCATATTTATTTTCCGTTTTCTCTTAAATTATGGCATGTACTTTTATTTGTCAAATTATTTTACGGAAATTTTAACAATGGCTGCTATTATCCCGGCAATTGGTATGATTATTGATGCAAAGAACCATTTCACAGCCTTGTCACGGCGTCGAATAGATTTATGCACAATGTCGAAGCGTTCTTTTGTTTCTGTTTTCTCTTCATCAAGAGATTTTTCTAAATGCTTAATTGACTGCTCATTAACAAGCGCTCGCTCTGATATTTTATCAAGGCGTTTGTGTACACGCTTTATCTGTTCGCTGATCTCTTTTTGCCCGTCAAGCAGCAATTTTAGCATTTCAATTTCTTGACTCATGTCGATTTAAAAATTTGCTTCAATTATTTGTTTTTATTCAGGCGTCTTGCAATTCCAAATCAAATTCAGCATAAATCGGAGTATCGGCTGCGCTGGTTTCTTTGCACTGCCAAAAAACTATATTTCCAGCTTCAGCCGATATACCACCATTCAAATACTCTTTTTTGTCTTCTGGTTTGTCCATTGAAATCGAGGCATGGTATTTTTCTTGTATCGTTCCGTCATTCAATCGCAAATTAAATGAAAGGCTTGCATTATTTCTGTTGGTCAATTTGGCATATGTTGCTTTTAATCTTCTGACTTTCCCAGCTTTGCCGACTGGAACAATCTGAACAACCGAAAATGTCTGCCCTTGCCCGATTTGGATAGCCTGGTAAATTATCGCCCCGGTTGCTCTATCAACGATTTTTATTATTCCGGCGTTTGTGTTGCCGTCCCCTGATGAACTTACTTTTAATCGTGTACTTATTTTTGTCAGACCCGATAATTGAACACGGTTTTGCCCGTCCATGGGAATTTCTTCAGCGATTAAATTATTGAGACCATCATATCTAGTGATGGCTATTGTTCTAGCTCCCGTCCCTAACAGTGTGTCATCTGGAGAAGTCGATAAAAGATCCATTTCAATAGCCGTATTCAGAAATGGAAATTGACCGCCAACGCTCCAAATCGTTTCCTCCCCGTCAACATCAATATTTTCTCCGAATTTATTTATTGTATAAAACCCTGGCCCAGGATCATTGGGCCCCCCACAATTTCCAGTTCTGTGCATTTTTAATACGGATGAAATTGAATTGAAATATCGGCGGTTTTTGAACCTCCACCTGCACACGCGAGTTTGGCCTGAATTTGCGTATTTGCCGGGATTATAACAGTTTGATTCGGTTTGGCTGCGATCCTTACTTGATTTGTGGTCCTGGCAAATCTAACTTTTGATATTAGAGTCTCAACCGCAAAAAGATGCAGTTCAAAAACATCATTTGCGCTAGCTGTGGAAACCTCAATAAAATGAATATCAAAATCATCGGTAATTGTGTTAATAGGGACAATTTCTTTAAATGCTCCGAGCGCCCATGCTCCCCCAGCGCTAACAACTTGTACATCGGCGGCCAGGGTTGGAAAGACATCGCCTCCCGTGTGATGATGCTCATCTGTCGTGTGTGCAGAGGCCGCCAGAGAATCACCATCATGAGTATCAGTTTTAGTTCCGATCACATCACGCATTACGACATTTGCAGCCGAATCCTGAGACGGAACCACTTGAAAAGCGCCGGCATTCCCTGATTTTTTCATATCTGGACCTCAACAACGGCGACTTTATTTTTCGCATAAAAATAGAAATCGGCTGCGGCACTGTGATTGAATACAACCTCTTCATCAATTGCAAGTCTTCTGCCAATTGCGACCCCAGTCGGAGCGGGATTCCCAGTCTCTTTATATGTAAAAAGCAATTGATCTTGACTTTCTTTATTGATGAAATTTCCGGTTGTTATCGCGGTCGCGACTTTTTGCCATGTGTTAATCGGGTCTATGTCTACTAATACAGGATCAGCCATCGGCGGTAATCTCCATTTCTTCAATCGTTTCAGTAACAAGATTCTTGACGATATCGCCCAACATCTCAGTTAGTAAAGCTTTTTGATCAGTTTCGGCGGCTTGCTGAGAAGGGTTTTTCATTAATCCGGCATCAATCAGCGGTTGATGGGCTTCAGCAAGTTGTTGATTTTCTTTTTTAAGCTGTTTCACGTTCCTGGAATATTTCATTCCGGTCAATTCGCGGGTGGATCTTGCTTTTGTCGAGTATCCTTGTTCGTCTTTTAGCTTGTAGGCGTTCGTTTCTTTCAATGGGTCAACGTGGGGTTTTATAGCTCCAGACCAATCTGAATCTGTCCACGCCCCAAAGATTTCAAATTTCCTGGGATCGCGCCATGATTCAAGGAGACCATCGGCTTTTATCCTTCCACTAAGTACCATTGAAATCAGCCAATTCTCATAGCGTGGTTTTGAATAATTGGAGGAAAAAATTGAACGCTCTTTATCCAGGAACAACTTAAATTCAGAATTGGCTTGACGGGAACTGGAGAAATTCGAGGTAAAGGCAAGTTTCAAGACTTCCGGCGGGATCTCGTTGGCCCAGGCAACTGCTGATATGATCGCCTCTTCAAAGACATGAAAACCCTGGCTTGGCCGTTTGGTATCAAATGATACGGGTTCTTCATCTTGAGCAAGCTCATCAATTGTCATGCCGGGGATCCATTTATCAATGGCAAATTCCCTGGTTGTACCATCGCTGTCTGTGACGTCAACGTTATCTCTTCTTACGGCCCCACCTTTTAGCGGTAGTGTCCCTGGCTTATTGCTGCCTTTTTTAACGAACATGGCCAGCATGGAATTGACAACCGCCGCCCGCTGTTCACTGTCTCGATATCTATCGATTTCATTCAGGGATTGAGCGATCAATCCAAGCAGAGGTATGCCCCGGATATCATCAAGAAGACGTTTCGATCCGTACAAAAGCCAGGCGATTTTTCTACCAGACTTCGGACCATTCGCGGGCACCCGCTTTGAAATGACTTTTGTCCCCTCTATTTTGTTGATATAAAAAGCAATGTGCCTGCCGTTCTTATCTATTTCAACACCGTGCTTTATTTCATTTCCGCGTTTTTCAGCCGCTTTTTTATGGTTTCCCTGAACTGGATCTTGAACGTGTCGACCGTCGATCAATTCCGTAATTGGTAAGCCAGTTACAGGAGATTGGCGAATAACAATCAAACAATCACCTGATAGATAAGCAGTTCTTTTAGCGACGGCCTGTAGTTCGCCCTCTGTATTTTGTCGTTTCCAATCAACTAAGTCTTTGTTATTCCCCCATATCCGGTAGAGATTTTCCGTATTTTCAGACCAGTCATTTGCTTCATCGTCATCAATAGGCAGCAGGCTACTGACAGGAGTTGCTTCCAGACTTAAGCCCGTGTTTATGATATTTGTCACCAGGCGGTTAATGAGACCAGCCGCATATAGATTTTTTGTGAATAACTCAACCGATTTTGCTCTTAATTCCCAATAATCAATGAATTCATAATAGGGAGAAGCGCCGCCATAACCCCCGGGGAATTTTTCGCCACTAAAAAGAGAATTGAACAGATTGGATGTATAGAGCTGGAAAATCGTTTGCTTTGCAAGGTCGGCGGCTGAATGTTGTTGCTGTGGTACGGTTGGCTCTGGCTGTGGTTCTAATCTGGTTTTTTTGGGAATAGGAACAGGCTTTTTTGATCCGTAGAGATTTGACAAATGAGAAGACATACTGCGATCAATTTGTGTTTCCATCACCAGGCCGGTCTTATTTGTTGGGATGCGCCGTTGCATCGAGCCTGCAAGGTCGCCCTGCTATCCAAAAGCTGATCAACTGTATTCTGGAGAGATTTTATATTATCCCGGCTAACTTCCTGCCGGGTCTGTCCAGTATCCAAAGTATAGCTTTTATGCGGGTTCGTGCTTAGGAACAAAAGCGCCGCATTTAAAGCGGTGATCTGTGCTTCGATCGCTGTTATCTGATCTAGTAAGAATTGATCTGCCATAAAATTCAGAATCATTGAAAAAAAATCTTTTGTCAAGCCGCCCGCTGATTTTCTAACCAGGTCCAAAATTTATCATAAACGATACCATCCAAACCGAGTTCGGTTGTGCATATATTAAAAGCATAAAAATCAAGACCGGCCATTCCATAAACACGGCAAGCCCATGCGTGGTTATCAGGTTTGATTTTTTGCCAATAAAATCCAAGACGTTGTTTGGTAATTTTGTGCTTTTTTTCGAATTTCTGTTCTGATTCATACATTCTGAAAAAATCATCCCCATAATCGCTTGGATAATTTGGGTAGCCTACCGGCTGTTTTTCTCCATCGTTCCAATCTGATCGCAACCAAGCTGCAAGCCTGTCCTTATATGTTGTAATGTTTAAAGAATAGAACGGATTTCCAAGCTTGTTTTTTCCCTCCATAAATAGATTTTTATAGGTTTTATTCACCGGTAAGGTGTCCCTGTCAAAAACCGGATAAACACCCATTTCATATTGATTGCAAAATTCATAGACAAATTCTGTACGATAGCCGGCATCAATGAAGGTGATTGTTACATTATAGATTTCATTATCATCAGCTTTCCAAGTTTCTTCCTCGATAATTTTCGATAATTTCACCCAGGGTGATTTTGGATTTCTTAAATCTTCTGTGTCGCCTCCTAAACTTCGCCAGTCAATAGAATACGACCGCCCATCTCTACACCAACCAACTATTTCAAGGTCAATTCTGTCCTTGTGTATATCAGCTGCAAGTGTTAAGATTAGTATTTTTGATCCAGTTTCAAGAAGTATCCTACTGTTTTTTATTTCATTTCTTGAATATATTGCTCTCCTGTGTTGCACAACTCTTTCAAATTTTGGAGCGCTCCCGCGCTCTTCCCATGTCTCGCCCTCCACTGTATTTTTAAAAGATCGATATTTTTCAATATCTTTCACCCTTCCATTTTTCACATCCCACCATCTAAGCCAGCGTTGTACCATCGATTCCCACGAAAAGATTCCGACCGGAGCAAGGAAAGAAGGAATGTGATAGCTTTCGGTTAACATTTCAGTTGGTGTTGCCGTAGCCACCCATACCCCTCTTCGTAAAAACCAAGTTTTTTCATGGTTTTTTATCGGGTACCCGCAATGCTCACAAATATAAACAACACTTTCAGGTATTAGATTAAATTTTTCATCAACTTTGAAATCAAATGCGAACTTATCTCCATTTTCTTTTACACCCTCCCGCCTAAGATATTGACGTTCGTTGCAGCTCGGACATGGAATAAAAAACTTTTGTTGATCTCCAGTCAGATAAAGCGGTTCAATTATTGACGTCTGTTTGACGAGAGGCGTTGAAAGAATAAGAATCTTTTTTGTTTCGTCAAATGAACTTGTCCTATTTTCAAAAACCTCGATCGTGTCCGCATCATCACCGAGTGCTGCTGGTAATCCTTCCACTTCATCAATAACCAGCATTCTGACTGACATTGTTCGGGCACGCCTTGGAGATCTTCCACCAACTGAGAGTATGAATCCGCCAATAAATTCTTTCTTTTCTGTTGTATCGCCGGTCTTTTTCTTATTTTGACTTTTGATTTTTTCTTTCAGGTCGCAATATTGAATCATCTTATCGATCTTTAATTCGACAGAATCTTTGGTCAATTTTTCATCAGCATTCACATACATCACACCGCATGGATAATGATCAATCGTGTATCCGATAGGGTTTTCAAGTAATCCAGTAGTACAGCAAACCTGATGCCCTTTCATTACAATGATTTTTTTAACCGGTGATTGGGGCCCCATTGAATTCATGGGTTTAACAAGATATGGGGCATAATTATTGTCCCACATTCCCGGTTTACTGGTTAGTTCTGGCGGTAGGTATCTTTTTTGCTCTGCCCATTCTGAGATCAACAAGCGTTGAACTTCATCCGTTAATCCATCAACGGATGATAGAATCCAATCAATGTCAGCATCCATTCAAATCTCAACTATTTTCATGATCGTTTCTTCCGCTTCCGTTTTTGGAATTTTCTCCTGTGTACATCCGGCATAATGGACTTCTTTGGGCGTATCTTCTCGCAATATTCCTTGATATCTGATTGCATCAATGACAAATTTTGGGATGAAATTATCTTCATCGATGAGTCTATGCCGTTTGCAATGGAAACTGACACTAACTTTTGAGTCAAACGTTTGAATGCCATGCGCCGTCGCAAACTCATACTCAGTATTTGATTTAGAGTTGGAAGCGGAAACGGTAACACGATTTCCAGGCTTCTCTTGTCTGATTTTGACATGGGGATTTTTTAAAATTCGGTCAAGCTGGGTCTTTGTCACTTTCATTTTGACAATGTGTGAGATTATTTGTTGCAGAATTTTGATTGAAATGCTGCCCTATGTATAAAAGCATCTGTGTAAAATTCAAAAAAATAAATAGCTTATCGCCTACTGTTCCTTCTTCGCCGCTTAATTCGGTGACAATATATCCATTTTCAGCTTCACAAATTTCAAGTGCATTCGCCATATCTATCCTATTATTTGAGTTTTGGGAATTGTCTTACCATTAAATCAACCGGAGTGAAATCACCTTTGGAAACCTTTTTGAAGAAAAATGGTATTGATTCTGATTGCTTATTTCTCGAAAATAACGCTTGCAAACACAATGATTGAGCCCAGCCGAAATTCATTGTGTTTGCACTTGGCCCAGTCTCAGCTCCGACAATTACCCAATCAATTCCAAAAATATCAACAATTCCTAGATCTTCAAGTAAGGGCTCAAAGGATACAAATTTGATAGCAGCTGGAATTCCTTTCAGCGTTTCAATTCTATGAATGGTTGATCGATCTTCGACGGTCACACCAAGCCAGATATTTGACGGCCAAAAGTCTCTTTTATTCTCTGAGCCCAATGCCAACCAGTTCGAAAACCTCAAAGCATTTTCAGGTCGTTTGGTAAGGATTTGAAAAATATGATGTGGATTATTTATCGCTAATTCCAAAACTTCATAAATGAAATCAAAGGGGATCCAGTTATGAAATAAGTCAGCCATCGAATTGACAAAAATCCTTTTCGGTTTTTTAGGCAAAGGTTTTTTAAGCTCTGATCTCCAGATAAGTGGCGTGTTGAAATCCGCCAAATACTTTGGATGTTTCTTTCCCTTGAGTCGCCTATGCATTCTTTCTGCAAAGCAATTCTGACAACCCGCGCTGATTTTCTCGCACCCAGTCACGGGATTTATTGTCATGTCTGTCCATTCTATATTAGTGCTCATCTATTTAACTCCAAGACTTAAGTGTTTACAAAACGTTACTTAAATATGGCCGTATCCATCTAAGAATTCACCATCAATCATTTTTATCATTTCCTCACAATCTGGCAAACGTTCAGATGTACCACCATCTCTTTTCTTCCTTTGCCAGAATTCAATTTTCAAATGAGTCGGTGAACATGGATTTATTTCAACCCTGACCATTTTTCTATGGCACAATATCCAAAGTTTGGATAAGTCACAAAAGTCCCAGTTGCATAAATATTTACCGAACAAAACCTTTATGTAACGCGGATCTTCCCAATCAGTTTTATCAACGTTGATGGGGCAGTTGTAAATCCCGCCACCGGAATAGCCAATTATATTTGCAACCGTTTTCCCGAGAGATGACATTTTTTGCGTAGGTCTTAAGTTTCTCTCAACCCATCCAGCGTGGTCCATATATGCGTAGCTCATTTCTTTCTCCATTCACATTTTTCTAATTCCATTATTTAACTCCAATTAAATTACCTTTCTAAGTTTATCAATTTGCATCCGTGCCCATCTCGGTTTAAATTCCATTTGTTTTCCGATCTCATGAAGCAGGGGAATGTTGATTGCGTATTGTTTGGCAGATAGCTTTTGATAAACCCAGATCGGCTTGTATCCAAATTTACTAGCCAGCTCTAACGCTTCGCTTACCGCCAGTCCCGATTGATTCTTTTGGTACTCTTCTCCAAGCTTATTGATCCTGTCGACAAAACTTCTTTTTTCAACTGTGGGGATTTCATCAGATTGATAATCTTTGGCTATCAGTTGAAGGTCGATGCTGAATTCAAATTCTGGTTTTTCTTCTTTTTCTTCTTTGAATTCACAACCTTTGCAAGTCGACTTTTCGCAATATTGGTATCCGATATGTTTACAGATTTTGTCTGATTTGATAGCCTGTTTTCGTTTTAGGTCCTTATTGCCGTGAAAATTCCATTCGATTTCATCCACATAAAAGGGAGGTACCCCGGGGAATTTTTCTTCCTGATGAATGTCAACCAAGCCAACATGATCGCAAAATATTGAATATTCTTTTTTATAGGTAATAGTGCCAGCTGCATTTCTTTCTTCATATGGTCTGATGGTTCGTCCGATCATCTGAAAAAACAGCGCCCGTGATTGGGTCAGTCTTAAAGATGCTCCATACTCAACCGGTGGAATGTCTATTCCATACGTTGCAATATCACAATTCACAAGTGAGACCTGCCGATTTCTGGCCGCTTCTAAAAGTTCCTTTCTCTTTTCATCCGGACATCGCTGACGGTTCCCTTCGATGCAATAAAAATCATGGCCATGCGCTTTGAATTGTCCGGCTAATTCGTAAGCTGCATCTACTGATCTGCAAAATATCAAAGCTGTTTTTCCCTTTCCATGATCTTCATAATGTTCCACCGCTTGGCCGTAAATCTTTCGGGCTTTTAAAAATTCATGGTGCTGAATAGCGTCAATTTCTGTCCCTATCAATTTTAGTTCATCCATGGAATCAATCGGAGGAGCATAGTATTTCAAAGGGACAAGAAACTCAGCCTTTGTGAACCATGGTATTGATGGACCTTGGATCATTAGATTCCAGGGAGGCGAAAGACCGGCCCCTGATGTCAATTCAGGTGTTGCTGTGAATCCCAAGGCTTGAGAATCAGCAGGAAGATAACTAATGATTTCGATTTGCTGTTCAAGTGCAATGTGGCATTCGTCGAAAATTAAGAGCCCTGGCCAGCGTTTGATTTTTCCTTCCCGGACACGTCTGATAATTGTTTCCCTCGAAATGACATGAACATTAAATGCTCTGCTTTCTGCATTCCGACCCTGGATTATGCCATGGGGAACTTCATGTTTTTGCAAATGCTTTGACGCTTGGTCAAGTAAATCGATTCTAGGAACAACAATCCAGACAATATTACCGAGTTCATAGGCAAGACGGCTGATATAAGCAAAAATCACCGTCTTGCCGGTACCGGTGCATAATTGGATTACTACACACCGGTTGCTTTTCAAGGCTTCTCTTGACTTTTCAACGGTGTCAAATTGATACGGCCTCAGAATCATTAGAATTTACCAAACATAACATTGATCCCGGTTCCTTCAAATGATTTGATTCCTTCTTTTTCCGCCGCCTCTGGTTTAATTCCAGATTCAATCATATCGACAACTGAAAGAAATGCATCTTTCAAAATCTCGTTGGCCTGATCCAAGGAATAGGAAAACCTTAGCTTTTTATCATCTGTCCGATACATCAGCCGGCAGTCAATTCGATATTTCTTACCATGAAGAAAGGGAGCGAGTCCCAGAGAAATTACTTCGGGGATTGTGATTTTCCCTTTTTCCTCTTTGTTTTCTTCCTGGTTTGAATATTCGAAAATCATTGCCCCGTTGTGTCGGTCAACTCCCTGGCTAAAATTTACACGCCTGGTGTCGGTCAACTTGGTTATCATTTCCAGCAATTCAGTTGATGATGGATTATTGATTCCCTTGTCTTTATCAGGTGCCAATATATCAAGACGATTTTCATCAATGAATTCAGCAAATTCAATCTGTGAGAACGATTTTTTGTTCTTTTCCGTCCAGATTTTCCATTGCTCTGACAATGGGCAATCATATTGTGCAATGAAATCTGACCACCCTGGATCGGACAGTGAATGATGATTGAGAATCGCCATAACACTGGTCGACTCCAGCGAAGCGAAAATTTCGGTTCCTTCTCCTTTGTGTGTGGTGACATACCGATTGAAACTGGGCACATCTTCAAAAAAGATTTTACCGGTTTTTCTTTGTGGTTTTTTTTGCAACTTTTCCAGATTAAGTAATTCATAATCATCAGGAACGATTGCAAATTTCTGGTTGTCGACCTCTTCAATAATCGCTATGAATGGCATTTGGCTACCAACAACCTCACCGGTTCTTTCTTCATTGTCCATTGGCAGACTCCTTCTTTTTGAAATCAATCACATCGTCAAGACGCATCTGATCAGGATCGTTTTCAGTCAGTTTGTTATCTTCAGTAACAAACATTTCAACATCAGGGATCCCTTTAACTGGAGGTTTGGGCGTGAAGGAGGCGGTAACAACTATCCCTTTTTGCCCAGATGGCTTCCATTTTATTTTAATGGTAAGTTCTCCCTGCTTTCCGGTCTGTCTTACCGCCGGGATTATCTTCGCCTGGTGATCATGCAATCTTGGTAAAAATTCACCAAGACCATATTGCTCCAAGTTTTTACAATTTCATCGTTTTTCATGTCTCCTTTTAATTCAAGATTAATCAATCAGCCAGGTTCTTATGATGAGCAACAACCACTCTTCAGCGTGCATGAACACGGCTAATTGATCTGATTTATCTGGCTTTGTTGACATGATTTTATCGCACTTTTTACAAAGCCAGGCGGTTAGACGATCATTGCATTTTTGAGCGTAACCTTTTCCAAACTCAAATTTTCTGAACGTCTCTAAATGTCGATAACATTCGGTTTTAGTTGTTCTATTACATCGCCGGCAATAGAGTTTTTTAGGCTTCTCAATTTGGTGAATGTAAATTCTGGATGTCTTCTTCCGTTCCTTCTTCTTCGGTCCCGGTTTTAAGTGCGCCATCCAATTCACCCAAGATTGTTTTTATTTCTTTTGCCATTTTAAATTGACAGGTTTCAAAACCGAATTCAAATGTTTCTGAAGTTGAGAGATGTGCTACTTCTGGCGCTGTAATATCTGACCATGCTAATTCCGCTTCTGTAAGTGTTTCGCTCGTATCGGCTTGAAATGGTTCTGTTTCAAGCACCGCACCGTTTTCTAAAGTTTTAAACTCTTCTGGAGATTGGTTAAAGATATCAAAAATATTACCTGCCTGATTTGCTATCGGTAACGGTCCACCGAGAGAAACTTCTTTAGGATCTTCCAAGTTTGACAAATCGCTGTCCATTGCCTCTTCAGTTGCAGTGAGACCCATTTCTTCTTCAATCGCCTTTTCTCTTGCGACATCTGCCGGATCCGGTATGTTAAATTTAAGGGGAATTCCAAAAGCTTTGATCAATCCTTCAATGACCTTTTCGGATTGGTATTTTCGTAAGAGCTTGGCTTGTTCTTCGTTCCTTTTTTGTGCCTCTTCTAATTTGGTTTCTGTCTCTTCCCTCGCTTTTTTTTCTGTTTCGGCGTCTACTGATGCCTTTTTTTTGATCCGGTCCATTTGCTCTTGATGGCGTTTCTTGGCATCTAATTTGTTTTGGTTTGCAACCGTTTCCTTCCGATCATCTTCTTTTTGTTTTTCAATTCTGAGACGATTTTCAAGCGGTTCCATGCGGGAAATGATCCGATCTCTTTCGTTATCAATTTCCTTTTTTTTCACATTCAGACCCGCCTTGGTTTCCTTTGCCTTTTTCTGGACTTCTATTCTCAAATCTTTGACTTTCTGCCAGCCTGCAACAATCAGCCTGACACTGTCCCGGTCTTCAAGATCAATTGTTATATTTTTGTACTGATCCTCCAGATCTTTCAAGGTCGTTTCTGTCACTCCCAGGGAGATCACTTCATCTTTTTTCGTTTCTTCAATGCTTTGCATAACTCCTCTTAGAATGGGATTTCATCATCATCAAATTCAGCCACTTTCTGAGCAATATCTCGCTCATTTTCACTCGGTCCGGACAATTGTCTTTCAATAAGTCTTTTTGCTTGTTTTATTGCATCATCGGCTTTTTCGTTTTTATCAAGTTCGATTTCAATTCCAAATTTTTCATGACTGAAATTACCAGTATTAATTAACTTCTCATAAAAATTCTTCTTTGCTTTCATATTTCCTCACATAAAAGGGACAAGTTCGTTGACTCGTTCCCGGATTTCTTCAGGTGTGGATCCATGGCAGTACTCACTGACTAAAATATCCAAGACCCGATTATAAACCTCTTGAAATTCTGTTTCATCCATATTTGCAAAACTGATTGATTTCGTTTCCAAATAAGCTTGGCCATCAATCAAAACAATATCGCAGAAACCAGCCAACATCAGCACCTTTTTGCGAAACATTTCTTTTTCGGTGAAAGCCTCTTGGTTCTCCCATACAACGGAAATCATTTTGAAAAATTTCCTGTGAAATTGAGGGTTCCTAACCTTAGACGCCTTGACTCGGATGAGATCCCCAATCTTCCAAGTGTGTACTTTTTTGATGTCATCTTCTTCATGGGGTACTAGAACACCGCCTGGACCTTTGATAAAAAACATTTCAGCCATTATTCCCTATTGGTCAATGTTGAATTGTTGAGAGAGTTTAATCAGTTTTTCCGGCCAAAGTTCTTCAAAAGAAGGCAGATTTAATATCCTTTTCAATTTAAAATATACCTTTTTTCTGGTCCTGATTTTCAAATGCATTTGATCGTGACAAATTCTGCAAACTGTTATCAGTAAAGAATCTTCATACTCCCAAGGTTTTAGGTCTTTAATGTATTCCTTATGATGAGCATGCAATTCGATCTCGCTGTTACCGCAATATTTACAAGTCCAGTCATCCCTTTGAAAAATTTCAAGCCTTTTCCTCTGCCATCTTGGATCTTTTAAAAGCTCTTTATACTCCATAAGGGTTTTCCTGTATTGATAGATTCGCAAATTTGGTATATTTACCGGTGAATTGTAGTCTGACTGTTTTGAGTGACCCGTTTCTATTTTTTCTTATAATTGCCTCTGCAATTCCTTTGTCTGGTGTTTCTTGGTCGTATACCTCGTCACGATAAAGGCAAATTATAATATCCGGATCCTGTTCGAGGCTTCCAGATTCTCTAAGATCGGAAAGCATTGGTCTTTTATCAGATCTCTTTTCACATTCCCTGTTGAGTTGAGAGAGAGCAATAACAGGTATTTCCAAATCAAGCGCCAGATTCTTTAATGACCTGGAAATTTCAGCAACTTCCTGTTCACGGTTAGAGTTGGTTTTGCCTCTCAATAATTGAACGTAGTCAACAAAAACCGCGCCCACGCCTTCCTTGTGTCTCTTGCCCAGTCCCTTGACCTCATGCACTAAATTATGAACGTTGCTTGTTTTGGAATCAAAGAAAATATTACTAACTGATAATTGATCAGTTGCATATGCTAACCGATCCCAATCTTCTTGCTCAAATGCCCCGGTTTTGAACTTACCCGAATCAATTTTCCCCTCAGAAATCAGCATTCTGGTTGCCAATTGCTCGTTGCTCATCTCCCTTGTAAAAAAAGGAATCGCTTTTTTTGTGTGCCTGGTGGCGATATACGAAGCAATATTTAAAGCAAATGCAGTTTTCCCCATCGACGGCCTGCCAGCAATTAAGATCAGATCAGGAGCATTTAAACCACCAATCATTTTATCAAGGTCAACATATCCCGTGGGAATTCCAAATATATCACCCGGGCTCGCTGACTTTTTCTCAAGGTCTTGATAAACATTCCTCAACGTTTTTTTAATATGGACAAGGGATTTACTTGTCCGTGATTGGATAATGTTTGAAATTTTCGTGTCAGCATCAATCAATAATTCATTAATGTTTTGCTCTGGATCCTTGCATTTTCTTCCTAAATCCATAGCCAAGGCGATCAAATCTCTGGCAGTTGCATGTTCCCTGATGATTTTGGCGTAAAAAACGATATTACCGATTGTCGGATTGCATTCTCTTAATTCATATAAATATGCAGACCCTCCGATTTCTTCTAACTGGCTCAAAGATTTTAATTGATCAGTTATTGTGATCTCATCGAAAGGTGATTTTTTATCTTCAAGTTCGATCATCGCTCTAAAAACATGCTGATGTGCAATCGTGTGAAATGCATTTGGCGAGATGATCGCAGCTACTTCTGAAAGTCTGGAATTATCTTCCATTATTGCGCCTATCACGGCTTGTTCACCTTCAAAATCTTGCGGTATGCTTGATTGTTGCATTAATTAACTCTTAATGATTTGGGCATAGGTGTTTTTATTAATGATTCTGTTTTTTTCGCCGCTGATTTAATGCCTTCCTGCCTGGATTTTTCTGATTCTGTCTCTGTTTTTACTGGGTTCAAATACTTTGGGAAATTGCTTGGCCTGAACATTGTGTCCGGTGTTATGTATTCCTTCATTTTTGGATCATTATGCCACTTGTCAAATCTGCCTTTAATTACAAACTTGAAATCTTCAACTGAATAGCCTTCTGATAATCTGCCATGGATTGCATTAATTATTGACGTTGTGTTTTCTTTGTATTTTGTTCCACACGTTTGGTTGAAAAATTGAAGTATTTCTTTAACCTTATCTTTAACCTTATCTTTATCTTTATCTTTACGCCCTTGTAAGGGCGCTATAAGCCCCTTATTATACTTTTTAGTAAGGGAATATTTTTTTAAAATTTTAATGACTGAATTATGAGCCCTGTTTTCTGGGTTTAAATCTCCGTATTGAAAATCGATGAATCCAGGAATAAACCATTTTTTTCCACCATCAAAAACAATAATTCTTTTATCATCCTTGTTAAAATATTCAAGTGCATCATCCCTGTTCACTTGCATATCTTGCCCTAAATATATTTGAGCAATTTCAAAATCAACAATCCAAATTCCAGCGTGATCACAATCATGATATAAATAATCCCAAAGGATCTTATAAGCCCCCTTTAAGCCCCTTATAAAGGGCTTTTTATATTTCTCTGTATCGGTGAACCTTTTAGCCATAAGTTTCATCCATATATATTTTGATCTGTTTTTTGACATCTACAGATACGGGTGAATATCCGTTTAGTTGTCCAGCAAATCCAGGATAGGACAGATCAATGCAATTGTCTTTTTTTATATAATTTTGGTAAAACCATTTCAACGACTGGCCTCGATCTCTTAATCTTTGTCGGAAATTTTCTATCATCCTCTACCTTGTTATTTTTAATAATACGTTATTATTACTTAAAAGCTCTGTCAAGAGAAATATTAATCTAAGAACAAGACGTCGTTTCACCGCACTGAATACAGGTTTTACAGACACCGGTCTGAATCATCTGATCAGATCCACAATGAATACATGGAGTGTTTCCGATTTCTATTTTTCTATCCTGATATTCGATCACTTTTTTCATTGCTTTCTTTATTTGATTGATCCCAAATCCATCATCAATCAATCTTTTATAGTCCAAATCTGATAAGCGTTGGGTTATTTGATCAAGTTGATAAACGGCCATATCACCTCAAAATTTACTTTTGCCGGTTCCTTCAAGTTCTTTTTGAATCTGATCAGCTCCAGGTGTGTCAGCTTCCGGGAAAAGATCATCAGCCTTTGCGCTCCCCTGTTTCAAAAGCTTACTTGCCATTGATAACCAGGCGAACTTTTCCTTTATCCACATTTCCGGGGGAGTATCACCACACGCAAGGATCACTCGCTCATTTGAAATGTTGAATTCTTTCTCATAGAAATCAAGCCAGGTTTTTGCAAGTTGTTTGCGTTTTTCAGGCGGATAAGCTTGAATCAACAAGTCTTCAACGATATCTTTCGCTTTATCCACTGCCGGGCCTGGCAAGACTGCAAGAAGACATTCACGTAGCCGCCTGGCTGCAACATTCGTATTGTTTTCGTAGATGTCTCGTTCCTTGCCAAGCTTTCTTGGTTGTGTAGCCGCGTACTGTTCATGTTTTACAATAACTGTACGCGTTTGCATGGTGTTCGATTCAACGTCCCAAGCATAGACGTGCATTTCAGATTGAGTGTGCGATCTGGACAGTTCTTTGATTGAGAAATGGATATTTCCGACACAACCGGCTACCGCCCGGGCAAACTTGATTGTATAATCGGTTATGGGTTTGTTGCCCCGTTCATAGCTATATTTGCAGGCATCAAGGAGGGCTTCTGAGCTTTGGAAAGTCTCTTCCAACTTATGGAAAACCTTTTTCATGTCCCGTGGGAATTCCTTCGCCAGTTTGGCCTGCATCAGAACTTCTGAAAACGCCCGGGCCTGTTCAATCTTTGTCCCTTCGCTGGCTGTCTCTTCAAAAATCTGAATAGTATTTTCTTTATCACTTGTCATATCAACCCACAAAATTAGAAGGGGGGAGTTGGATGTTTTTCCCGCTTTCCCTCCATAAGTGTAAACAATAAGGGTGCCTATTCACGTATTCAGATTTTGCAGGATGAAATTGCAAAACGGTGTCTTCTTCATCCCAAAAAATCTTTTTGACTTCACACATCATTTCCCAAGACGGATTCATTTTTCCATCCCTTGTGGTGACGGATACGTGTTCCCATCCACCACCATCAGAGACGATACAAGTTAACAAAAAACCACGAAACTGGATTATAAAATATCCATTATTTCCATAGGAATCATCGGTTCCCAAAATCGGATGAGCGCGATTTCTATATTCATTTGGTGCGCTAAACATTTCTATTTCCTGAATTGTTTTCCATTGAACTGGCCCAGTTTTTTGCCTTGCTCGTTTTTAAAAATCCACTTGGTTTTGTCATCAAAAGTTGATATTTGGTTCCGGGCCCAATTCAGGAGAAAAACCTTGATCCTTTCACGTTGTTTTGCAAGCGGACCTGTGCTTTTCAATTCATCCCCGATGTCCGCATATTGAACGAATTTCCTTTCAATATCCGGAGGGACAACGATTGTTCCAATCGGATCCGGCACCATCCTTCTGATATCATCGTAAGAATCCGGTTCAGGAGCTTTCCGGCCATCAATGTGCCTTGTCCACCATTCCTGATACTTGTCAATCATCAGGCTATGCAGGCGTTCATTTTTGTGCAAAAAGTATTGATGAAATTCGCCCATTTCTGCCAATGTCTTGGCCCAGGATAAAGGAGGGATTTCTTCTGATTCTCTGGTTAAATAATAACCGCTGTGATCATCTTCAAAGATCTCTTTTTCATACTGTTGGATTTCCCAGCCAATGGCTTCATATTCATCCGGGCGTTTCGGAAGCACTAGAACGGACACGATCACTTTGTCGAGACCTGTTACAATCATACTGTGTTGAGCTTGGATCTGAATCTCAGCCGGTACCTGATCAGTGAGAGGTTCCCCCCATCGATCGCGGAAATTCCAAAAATTGGTCAGTTTGCCTTCGTGTATTTCGCCGGATTCGAAAAGCCCGTCAACATAGCCCAGAAGCTTTCCTGTGGGAGTGTTCGCTAAATCCGGAGGTATGAAACCACGATCAAAGCCACACAGGAAAAGCTTTTCGCGTTCAATGATTGGGGATTCATGGGAGTCTGAGGCAAGACTGATGATTGAAGATTCAAAGGCCTTTCCCCAATTCAATGGAGCCCCATATTCTTTTTCCTTTAGCAGGTATCCTTCAACCTGGTTCCAACCAGGTGCAACCTTTTCAATCCAACCCTGGAAAACGTCAAATTCTGTTTGATATGGATTAAACGTTGATCCATCCGGTTTTTTCAGGATAGCTGCACCTTTGCTTGCACTGATGCCTATAACTTCACCTCTTTTCATCTTCCCTCACCTCCATCATTTTATCGGCATAAAAGAAAGCATCGTAAGCCAGATCCAGACATTTTCTATGTCCACCGCTATGATCTCTAATTTTAGGGCCAGGCCTAGATTCCCTAACAATGATCAAGGATTGCATCGCTTTCGCTGCAAAATACTCTCTTAAGCTCATCCCTTCATTGCCTTCCGCCGGAAATCCAGTTCCATAGGATGTCTTTGGGAATGCTGATTCGTTTTTCATATTTGCCCGTTTTGATTGTTAGATAAACCGTCTAGGTTCATGATTTTTTCTGCCCTGGCCTTATCTACGATACAAAGCCGGTCAAAAAGTCTCGCTGCCATGTTTTGTGATGTTTCGCCTAGCGATCGAGCTTTGGGATCATCAGACATTTGAAAAGTATTATCGGTCTTATCAACTAAAATCTGAAATGTCTTCCAATCTTCTTCGGTCGTTACTTCCTTAACGATATCAGCTGATGCTTGCTGATGTCTTCTGAATTCGCGTTTCCGTTTGTCTTCGCCTTCGGCCAACAATTGGCCTTGTGTCCGGATTATTTTAAGCCTCAGATCTTCCAAACGCTTTTTTCTGGGATCTATAGGATCATCAATGTTTTTATGATAATTATAGACAGCGTTTGCAAACTCTCTGAGCGAATCATAGCCCTTTTCTTTGCAAATCTTGATAATCAGGTCAATCCGATCAGTAGACATTGCTAGACATCGTTTGACAAAGAATTCTTGTTTCTCGTTCATTTCTCTTGCCTGCATTCTTTCAAGGTGAATTCCAGGAAATCACGAATGACCCTGATTCGATCAATTAGTTTCTGCCGCCTTATGATTTCACGGTCCATAAGCGTTTGTAGTGTCATGTTTCCTCTGGAGGAAGGAAATTGATTAGGACTAATGTTTTCATGGTTGGTTAGTAGCTCTTTTTCATTTCTTTTAAGATCTTGACCAAGGCATGAGCGTTTTTTAAAGCATGGTTTATGGATTTCTCATCGCTAATCCCGTAATCTTTTGCGTCGAACATCCTCTTAATCTCGTCCGCTTTATTGTTGATTTCAAATTCGCTTGATATTCCTAAAATCATCTCATCCCCTTGGTTTAAGTTAATTATCCGATTGCAATTCAACGTTAGCTTTGTTTACCCATACTTCCCGATCACCATTATAATGATTGATTTTGACTTTTATCTTATGCTTGATGTCAATAACAATCCCTGGGTAAGTGTTGCCATTAACGCTTTTATAATAAATATGTGATCCTGTCTTCATGTCTAATCCTAGTAAAGTTTTGATCCAAGGGGCAAGTTTTAACATTCCATTTCTCTCATTTCTCGTCCCTGGATATTGAACATCATGTGCTGATATTTGAAGTATTTCCATTCCCGTCTTGTCAATCCCTTCTGTCTGTTTTTCATCAATAATTTAAACAAAAGATCAGCGCGTTTTTCTTCTTTTGCATTTTCACCTGAACAAGTTTTATATTCATAAGCCCTTGTGGCCTGTCCAGTGAATCTGCAAGTTTTATAATATTTTTTAATTTTGTTCTCCAGTTCGGCTCTGTGTGTGCCGTCTTGATTTTTAGTTCAGTTTAAACATTCCCTCTTCAATGTGAGCAATCAATGTTGATTCCAGGATGTGGTTGTCTTTCCCTTCGTAATCAACTGTCACTCTTCGCTTTTCGTCGATTTTTACAACCGTCGATGTTACTCCTGACTTGATCAATGTGATTTTATCGCCTAGTTGAATTTTCATTTTCTTTCCCCGTTTCGATCCGGCTTGATTGCCGGTCTTAATGTTCTATGTTGCTTTAAGTATGCCACAATTGAAAAAAGAGAGGAAAAAGGCTTGTATTGCTTTAGTGGTAAGGCTTCGCCGATCTGAGACAAAATAAATTATTTAATAGAATCAACCACTTTCAACCAAGAAATCAACCAAGTAACACGATTGAGAGGATTCTGGACGATCCGTGACCCAATATGGCCGATTATGATTGATTGTTATGCCGATGGCCGGTGATTTTGATCGACTTTAATTAATCTTGTTATCTTCTTCAGAAAAAACAGAATAATAACCACTTTTGATCAATGTTATCAATACAAACCCTCTCAATATAGCTTCATTTGTAGCGTGTAGCTGTTTTAGTTCGTTCCCATCAATAAAGTATTCACACCAGAAGACACCATCTTTTTTATACCACATTAGATCTGATTCACCTTCAGCTGTCTTTATTGTGTCCGGGATTATTTCACCGAGCTCCTTAATCGTAAAAGCCGGAAAGCAAATTCTGTAATAGCCTTCTTTTTCAAATGATAACCAGCGCTTTTGTTTCCAGTGTGGATTTTGTGCGCTACTTTTCCACCAACAAACAGGATCGTGACGGACACCCAGAGAATGCAGGGTGATGCTTTGCGAGAATGTTGCAACCTGTTTTTCAAATCCTTTCATTTATCGTCATCAATCCTTTTTAATGATTTTTTGATCTCTGACTTACAGTCTTTGAGGATCCTAGAATTTACTTTCCTGATTTCCTCTTCCATCTCGACACCAACAGTCTGACGTTTTGATTTGGCAATTGCTTTGAGTTGATCAACCAGAGATCTTGGCGCGTCTTCGACCAGGCGTTTGAATGCTAGATCAACAATTGCAAAGAGAGTTTCACCGGTCGGTATTTTCTCAATAAGTTTCTTCCTGTCGGTATCATGCTTGAGTTCTTTGTTTTTCCAGTCTGATAAATCCCGCATTGCTTTGATATAAGTCGCAAAGCCTGCAGCTGATCCGAATCTGATTGCTACTTCCTTGACTGTCAAAGATTCGGCTTGGTCATAGGGGATGCCGGCATTAAATGCGACATGTCTGACTTCCTTGAGATCTTCACCATTGACTTTTTTTGGTTTTGATTCCGGCGCTTTCTTTTTACCTTCCTTGGCTTCTTTGTCGGCTTCCTTTTCTTTTACGTATTCCTGTAATACTGGATGATCAAGATCGAGCTTTTTACCGATAAAACAGTCTTTAAGTCTGGTCTTGCATAGCTTTGAAACTGCCGCCTTTGATATCTCCAATTGACGTGACAATGCCGCCGGTGTGATCGTATTTTCCATTAATTTTCAATTTCGATTTTTTAATATTTTAGCAGGTGCTTCAGCCAAGCCGAAAAGGGCATTTGTAAAATCACTCTTATCAATTTCGATTCTGGCAACTTCATGGCCGTTGTTTTTTATATTCACCTTTATTAGATCAGAGTTTGCCAATTTGCTAATTGTCAATGATGCTGTTTTGTTTTCCATGACAAGATATAGGTTGATTTCTGGGTATTATCCACATTTTTTCCTTTTAACTTTGAGGTATCAATACTGCTGTGACAATAGGTTCGCCCACTATCTTGACGCCACCGGCATTTTGCATTTTTTGAATTACTAAAGATTTGGCATCTCTTTGGGCAATTTTAAAAACCTGGTTCATTTTTTCCTCTCCACTCCATGGTTGACTCAGTGAAATTTCAATCTCAACCCTGACTTTTGCATATGCGCTCACAGTTTCTGACATTTTTTCCTTTTATTTTAATTAAAAGGTTAATTGATATTCAACTTTATTTATTCGTTTTTTTGCCAGTTTGATATAATCGGGATTCAATTCAATTCCAATGAATCCCCGGCCGTTTTTCTTGGCCACCATTCCCACGGTTCCGGATCCAAAGAAGGGATCGAGCACAATGCCCGATTCTGGGCAACCGGCCAAAATGCAGGGCTTAATCAAATCCGGCGGGAAGGTTGCAAAATGAGCTTCTTTGTACGGTTTCGTTGCCACTGTCCAGACTGATCGTTTGTTTCTCATGCCTGAATAATGAATATCTTCTCTATTTTCCCTATGTTGTTTTGGTAAACCTGGCTTGCCTTCGGAATCAGTTTTTCTTGCAAAGGAATAAGCCGGATCCGATCTTCCTTTTTTATGAAGGGTTCCATGAGATCCTTTCTCGGTATCCCATCCGGTCGGGACTCTTAATTTTGTATTACCCGAAACGGTTCTTTTTCCCATAGTAGCATTATCAATATCGCCATTGACATAACAACCGCCCCTGAATGAATTGGCATTCCCCTTATCCCCTGCGGGCTCCTTGATTGCTTCATGATCAAAGTAATACTTCGGTTTTTTCGAGAGAAGGAAAATATATTCATGTGATTTGGTGCAACGATCCTTGACTGACTCCGGCATTGGATTAGGTTTCGCCCATATTATATCCTGTCTCAGATACCAGCCATCATCCTGGAGAGCAAAAGCAACGCGCCAGGGAATTCCAACAAGTTCTTTTGGCTTAAGTCCATCGAATACAGTTCTTTTTGTTTTATGATCATTTCTTGATTGTTTTGGCCATCTTCCGGGATCACGGGAGCCCGATGTCCCAGAATTATAACTATCTCCAAGATTCAGCCATAGCGTTCCATCATCCCGGAGCACTCTTTTGACCTGGCTGAAAACCTTGACCAACTTTTCAATATAGTCTCGAGGCCTTTCTTCTAGTCCAATCTGGCCATCGACGCCGTAATCTCTCAGGCCCCAATATGGTGGAGAAGTGACACAACAATGAATTGATTTTTCAGGTAAGCGCTTGAGCTCCGATAAAGCATCCCCAATTATGATTTGACTTTCCATGTCATACCGAAAGAATTAAAAAAATCATTTGAAAATCGCAGATAGATTTCAGGTTTTACCGAAAGAAGAAAAGGGCCACTTTCTGGCACTTACTTGACAATCCCTCTACTTTACTCAATTAGCGCTTGGTTAACTAAAAAAGTTAACCTTATCAAAAAGTTAACTCTCAAAAATCATGCCATACTCTTGAGAGAGTGGGCTGAAGCCTAATCAAAAT
>Ga0209976_10000149_pt1 | contig 48957 bp, 64 predicted proteins | sample SumtaG_FD_182806 | JGI IMG/M metagenome (GOLD analysis project Ga0209976, IMG submission 182806) | Deep subsurface microbial communities from Indian Ocean to uncover new lineages of life (NeLLi) - Sumatra_00157 metaG (SPAdes) (version 2) | ecosystem: Environmental > Aquatic > Marine > Oceanic >... | reverse complement strand
GGATTAGATAAAAATTTCAAAAGAGTAGTGGATGATGGCTTTGTATACAATGGTATTAGTACACAAGTAGAGAAATGGCACACTCCATATCCACTAATCAATGCAACTGTAGGTGAGATGAATCTAGTCGAGATTAAAGTCTATGAGAATGGTGGCATTAATAATATGAAATTGGTACAGTTTGGTTTAGGTGCTGAAGAGATAGGTGTTCCATTAAATTCCCTTGAAGTGTTAATTGAGGTACATTTAATCTCTAATGGCACAAATACAGGTATCAATGTAGATGAGATTGTCATTAATGATAAAGATAATCTAATTGATAATGATACAGTTACAGCTGTATCTTATGCTGTAACATGTCAGGATTCTGATGGTGATGTACTCAGATGTGTTAAAGTAGATTTAGAGTATTCATATCGTGAAGAAACATTCAATCATATTATGATGATTAATGTAGTGGATAAACCTAGAAATTCACAGAATTTCTACTTTAATGATGGTGTCCAAGTATTAGGTGATTCCCTAAATGAACCACCAACATACAAAATGTCAAATAAACATCTTAAACAGCAAACAGAGAATCTTTATCTAACCTTAACTAGAACAGATAAAATTAATTACATTTGGACAGATGAGCTTGGTGTAGAATATCTACAAGTCTCTAGTGATAGATTTGATAGAATCACACCACATGAATCATACCAATGTACAGATCCACCACTAGCTGAAATTAATGTTCCAACTAGGAAAAATTGTCACTTTAGAGACTTGACTAGTCTTTGGAGTTATCAATAGTTCCCATATAGTATAGTTCTTAATTTTCTCCAGTGAGAAAACAACTGGTATCAACTGGAAGATCTAAGGGTGGTAAGACCACAAAAACTCAAAGCTTACAACGACAGGTACATGTTGAGAAATTTATGAAGATGGGTTATGGTGTAACTAAAATTGCATCAATGAAAATTAATGGCAAGAAACTAGGTGCATTAGATACCATTTCAAAAGACATAAAAATTATTAATTCAAGGTGGCTAGAGTCTGATCTAGAATGGTTTCATAGAGCTAGCGTTGCAAGGATTGAGGCCAAACAAAGATTATTAGAACAAATGACAAGATTAGGCGATTTAATTTTAAAATTAAAAGACGATGAAGATAATCACAAAACTCTAGTCTATACAGAATCACAACTAACTACAGTCATTACTAAAATCTATGAGATTGATGCAGACTTTGACCCAGAACAATACGTCAATAAAAAAATACAGGAGTCAGTAGATGTTAAAATCAAAGAAGCAGAAACAACAATTAGTTGATACCTTTCTGGAAGCAAATTACCCAGAACTATTAAAACATCTAGATACATTAGATTTAGCCCCAGTTGATAATATTCCTTCTGATCTAACTGAATTTTATAACAATGTTGGATATTTCATCAATCAAAAAACAAACGAGTATGTAGAGTTTCTAGCACCACATCAGATACAATGCTGGAATGACAGAGAGTTATCTCAATATAGATTATATCTAAAGTCTCAAAAAATTGGTCTCTCCACTATGATATTGCTAGAAGATCTACACATTGCATTAACTGTAGGTAGAGGTAAAGAGATTCTAATCATATCTCAATCAAAAGAAAAAGCAAAAGAGCATATCCAGGATTTAAAAAAGATGATAGGCAATTCAATCTATGTTGACTTTTTAATTGACAGAGCAATTACTGAAGAAGAACTATTACGAGATGAACGCTCAAAAATTGATACCATCTATTTGAGAAATCCTGCAGATCCTAATAGACCAACTAAAATTATAGCTCTTGGTATTACATCAGCTGGTTCACTGATTTCATTTAAACGAGTATGTCACATTCACATGTCTGATATCACTTTAGCTGATATGACTGAAGATAGATTTGTCGAAGCATTTGGTGGTGCATTTAGTAGACTTGCAAATACTGATGGAACTATGGTAATTGAATGTCCACCACGAGGACCATCAGGACCAGTTTTTAATATTGTAGATGAAGATGATTCACTCAAAGGAGATGGAATTGCAGTTGAACTAGAAGAAGGCAGAAAAATACAAACTCCATCTGGATTTATGGTTAGAAAGTATACATATCAAGTTGGAATTGATTGTGGAATGATTACTGAATCATTTATAGAAAAAGAAAAACAAAGACTTGGAGTCTTATTTGGGATGTACTATTTAGCTGACTTTTATTCAACTGACCAAACTTGGTTTTCCAAGGATTCAGTTAATCAAATCTCCCAAGAAGCTACTGAGGTGTATGATGCCTTTTAGGATTGATGATTATGAATTATTCATTGGCATGGACCCAGCTATTGTTGGGGATTATTTTGGAATAGCAATACATGCATTACCAACTGCTATTCCTGAAGACAAACCTTGGATGCCATTACTCATCAAGCTAATGCAATTACAAAAAAAGTCATACAAATCAACCTGGGAGGAATTAACAGAAGGATTACTAGCAAAATATGTAAACTTTCGAGCAATTAACATTGATTATACAAATGAAAAGACACTAGCTGATTTTCTAGAATACAAGTATGGAGATGATAGAGTCAAAAAGACACCATTTACCAAAGGAGAATCTGGAACTAAAATGCAGATGGCAAAGAGTTCAAAGACTTTTTTAGATAATGGATATGCATTTCCAGATCATAACAAGATAACAAATCCCTTTGAGAGAAATAACATTAGAACTCTAAAACAACAAATTATTAATGAACAAATTCTACTCAATCCTGATGGATCTATTAAATTTGAACACAAGGGAAAACACAATGATTTACTTCATGCATGGATGCTATCTTTAGATGTAACAATGGAATATATGATAAACAAGTTAGGCGGTGGCTTGACTATAATTGGTCCAGTAAGAAAGAAAAATCCAAGAACTCTAGCTGATTATAACCTAGTCTTAAACAAACATGGTTTGTCATCTAATGATTATTAATTCCTTTAACTAATTATCATTGTTTTTAATTATGGCAGATGGTGATATTCGTACAGTTGTTCTTCCACTTACATTGGATTATCTTGCTCTAGCTGATCCAAATAATATATTTCTAGATATTGGTGGTGGTTTTAGTACTACTACAACTGATATAGTATCTACTAGTATTGTAGATGTCTCTGGCAGAAACACTGTTAGAAAAGCAGTAATCACTCTAACTGGTAGAAGTATTGCATGATTTTATAATAATTCCTTTAACTAATTATTATTATTTTTAATTATGGTAAATGGCAATATCTCTTATGCACGTTTCCCAATTACTTTAGATATTGATGCTCCCGCAGATACCTCACCTCAACTTGCATTAACTACTAATTTTTTTCTAGCTGCATTTGATAATATGATGTTTGAGATAATACCTATGACTGGTGGAAGTGGAAAAAGTAAAGCAGTGGTAGTAGTATTGGGAAGAGAGTTAGTATGATTTATAATAATTCCTTTAACTAATTATTATTATTTTTAGTTATGCCAGATGGTGAAATATTTTACGCAAGATTCCCAATTACATTAGATTCAAATGGTGTTCCTGATACTTCTCCTGTACTTCAAATAGCAACTATATTTCCTGCTGCTAATTTTGATAGTATAACAACTAAAATTGTTCCAATCAGTGGAGGAAGTGGAAAATCTAATGCTGTTATGATAGTTTTTGCAAGAGATATTACATAGAATAATTCCTTTATGAACTGTTCAGCAAATATTCATGAACGTTTGTGAACAAAAAGAAAAAAGAATATTCTTTAGATGATATTGCAAAATATATAATTCGTTATCCACAATTTACAGATTCACAAATTGCATTAAAATTTAAAATTAATAGAACCAAAGTTTGGAGAGCACGAAAGCTAACCACTAGTGTAAAGTTCTCAAAGAAAAAAGAGAAAGGTCAATCAGTCATTTCTTGGGAAGGATTTGATGGAATAAAAGAAGAGATCATAGATCCTCAGACAAAAAGAAAACAATATCGAATAGCAGCAGCTGCTGGTCCAATAAGAGGAAAGCGTACCAAGTTTGAGCCAATGCTTTTTGGTGATATCACAGCATATGATGAGGATGTAGTTAATCATTGGCAGCCATATATGCACTTGGTAGTAAATGATGAAAAAACTGGCACTGCTCTGTCTGCTGCTGAAATCAATTACAGACGAAACACAAAGCAGAGATGGTTTCCTAGATATTTTTCAAATCCTGCACAGTCACTAGATTACATTACATTTGAGGCACATTCTCGTAGTACAATTGGTGGTCCATTATTACGAGCTATGGTAAAGTTCATTGTAGGTAGAGGATTCAAACCAGAACTTGAGCTGATTAATCCTGGTGAGGATTCTCAAGAAAACCAAAAAGAGATTGATTCACATGATGATATAATCCGTGATCTAATTCAGATAGAAAATCAACTATCATTTGACAAAGATGGATATTTGGATATATCATTCCAAGATAAAATTGCAGCACTAATTCTTAATGCTATAACATTTAATCGATCTGCCTTACTATCAAGATATGACGAGCCAGTAAGCATTGATGATAAAAATTACGGCAACATTCCAAGCTCTGTGCAAAACGCACATGCAAGAGAAATGGGGATAATCAAGACCAATCCATTTACTTCAAGATTAGAGCAGTTTCAGTGGCATAACTCTAGTGGATTTGTAGATATTAATGATTCAATATATCTGTGGAATCCACTCATATCAGCAAACACTTACAATTCAATGTGGTATGGTGATTCTTTCATGTTACCAATGATTGATTCACTACGAGTACTACGAACAAACATTGGTGTTAATTTTGTTGCAATGGGTGAAAACGCATATTCAGGATTAGGATTACTATCAATAAAACCAGAAGGCTCTACTGCATCACAGAAAGAAGATGAATACAATTTAGTATCTCAAAGAATGGTTCCAGCTACTACAAATATACTAATGAAAGATCCTGATCTTACACGCTTTGATAATATAGACTACAAACCAGAAGTGGATTCTTTTATCAACATGAATGAGTCGTTAGTAAAATATTGTGCAGCTACACTTGGTATGCCTCACGCAATGTTTTATGATGAATCAGCTAGTAATCGTGCTACAATGATTGGTAAAATCCAACTAGCAATTGCTACTACAATTAACCCAATGAGGGAATGGATTAACCGTGCAATATCTCCGCAATCATATGACAAGTGGTTTAGAATTATGAACTTTGATGATAAAGAATTGCTAAAGAAATTCAGAGTAATCATGAAGTTTGATGATCTAAACATTGCAGAGTGGTTTGATAAAGTAGAGGCAGTAAATGAAATGGATGCCAGAAAACAATTAACTGATGCAGAATATGGAAAGTTATTAGGGTTAATTAATTATCCTGGAATGGTTGAGACTGATGCAGAAACTATTCCTGGTGGAAATGGTGGAAACAAAATGAGCTTTGGAATGGGAAAAGATAAGCTAACTCTCAAAAAGAGTACTTTGTAATTATTCTTATATTGTTATTTTTTTTAATTACATCATGGTTAAAGACAAAGACAATAGTTCTAAGATTGAAGAGTTAGAAAAAACAGCAGAAGACCAAGCAAATACAATTGCCAAACTTGAAAATGAAATAAAACAATTAGGTGATCCAAACAAAACTCCTAAAATTATACAAAAGGGAAGTCAAAAGCATCCAAAATACGTAAAAAATAATATACAAATTCCTGCAACTATTCCAAAAGAATAATCTGATTCTTCTTTTATCACAAAAAATAGTTCCATGATTAATGTATCTTCTAGCTAAGGAAATTCCAGAATCAAATTTACTTACAAACTGGAAAGGACGAGAGGGAAAATTTGTTAGAACATTCGGCATGAACTCTGAGAGAAATAAAAACGAGTGGCGTGCAACATGGGATTCTATAAAGAAATACATTCACACAGCATTACAATTTCCTGGAATAGAATATGAAGTGTGCAGAGCTGATGGATGCGATTTAGATCATGTAGAGGCTGATACCTTTGAGGAAAATCTTGCAAAGCAAAAGCCCTTTGAGAGAACAAAAATTATTGATTTCATATTAGATGAAAAAAACGAATCAGTAGATCTAATTCACGAAGTAAATAGTGATGAATTTTGGGAAAAACTAAAAAAACGAGAGATAAAATACGTATCTCCACTTATCTGGCCTCTAGTAAATGGTGTTCAAGTATTAGGTCATGGACGAGACGATTTACCAATTATTGACACTACTGCTTGGAAATTTGTTCATCACGCATTTTTGAAGAATAATCCTGCATATGGCACTGATATTGCTACTGTCAAGACAATGTGTGATGGAGTAGACTGTGATGTAAAATTACTACAAGGAAAACTATCAGCTGATACTACAACTGCTAATCAAGAAAATATTTCTAATCTGCAAGAAATACCATTACTGTACAAACACAAGGGACAATTAATTTTGTTATCAGCTAGTGAATGTGTACAAAACAAAATTAAAGAAAAAAAAGATTCTGGAATTAAAATTGATGACCAAGCTTTAGCTATTACATTTTCTGAATGTGGAGAATCAAGAGGTAAGAAAGCAAAAAGTTCTTTTAAAACTTGTTCTTGCACTGCTAAACAGAATAGTATGCCTGACGATGAATCTCTAAAAAAAGAAAATGATGAGCTAAAAGCAAAGCTTGCAGCTCAAGAGGAAAAACAAAATGATGAAAAATCTCATGCAGCTCGTAAAGGCAGATATGCAAAACTTTTTGCAAATATAGATGAAGAAGAACGCGAAAAAATGGTTGCAAGCTTACGTGGAGCTGAACATGAGAAAGACGAGCTCAAAGCTGCACAGGAAGTTGATGAAGAAATGAAGAAAGCAAAAAAGGCACTTCATGAAGGTCCAAAAAACGAAAAGATGATGGCTAGACTCTCAGCACTAGAAGCTAAAGCCTCAACTACAATGATTGAAGATTTGGTATCACTAAAATCCAAAAACGGTCTTGCTGCAAAAGATGTAAATGAATATCATGCATCACTAAAGGGAAAAACATATGATGAAATTTTAAGCAAATATGATGATAATATATTTGAAATTAAAAACATGAAGGCATCAACTACAAAAAGTGATGACTTTGAGTTTAATGGTGGTGAGTTAACTGCCCTTAAGGGTAAAACATTCTCAGAAATTGCGGAGGTTAGCGTATAATGGCTGATCTAAACCCAATGGTACCAGGAGATGTACCATATCCTCAGTATTCTGTAACTACAACTGAAGAAATTTTTGCAGGAGTTACTATAGTTAAAGGAGTAATTTACACTAAAAACGCAACAGGTGAGTTAATTGTTGCAACAGGTGATTTTAACGATGGATTATTCCAAGCAAAAGCAGCACCTGAAATTGTACCTGCAGTAGCAGGAGATACTGTCCAAGTTTTAGGTCCAAGAACTAGAATGATCTTCACAACAACAGAAGCTGGATTAATTGTTGGAGAAGATGTCATTGCAGTAGCTAATACTACTGGTGTAATTGGTGGTTTAGAATCTTCTGATTTGTATCTTGGAAAAATATTTGAGATTTATACTAGAAATACAGATTCAACTAGAAAAAAGATCACTGATGTTGGTGACAGAGTAGTAGTGGAGACGGTGCAAGCATAATGGCTGGTTCTGAGTATAAGGGTTCAATTACTATTTTACCTGATGGTAGAGTGTATGAAGGACAGCATGAGAATGGTGCTCCAGAAGGCCAGAAACTTTTTGCTAGACTTCTAAAACCTACAGAGAAAGGATTAGCAGCTAAAGTAAAACCAATGCAAGATAGAACCAGTGGATTATTTGCAAGAATAGTTAATGAGGGATTATCCTTAGCAGCAGCTACTACAATTGCACAATCAGAGAACATTACTCATTTGCAGTTAATCAGATTATTTGAAGCAGCTCAAGGAGTACCTGATGTGTATTTCCACATTGATGCAATGTATATACACAGAGATATTCCACAGTTAGAATTCAGAGAGACCTTCTATGATACTACACAAGACGTTGAATATTTAGATAGATCAGAAGAATCAAGATCTACTCAGACAAACTATGATGAAATTGTTTATGATTTAAAGAAACTAACAGGAAAAACTTACAATCCAATTGAGGATATAATTAGAACTATCATTAATCCACAAGAAGTTGACCAGAACCAAATAGCCTGGGGAATGCTTAGACGTAGAAACCAAGAAGGTATCAATCAACTAGTAAAAATTGCAAATACACAAACTCAGCTTGGCTCACCAGCAGATATTGGTGCAAACTTTCATTCCACTAACAATACAGGAAATGATCTTTTAGAATTATTCAAAAACTTTTTGATAGCAGAAGATGTCTCAATTGATTATGTGGCAATGTCTCCTACAATGTATGCTAATTATACCTCAAATACATGGACTGAAAATAGCGGTCCTTATGGATTATCCCCAACGAGATTACCATCAGGTGGTGTTGTGCCATTTCCAGGAATCCCTGGAATCACAGCAGTAGTTGATGCAATGATTACAAATGATGATGTAATGTTTGCCATTAACAAAGCAAATGCAATGAGACTAGGACAAGGACCAGTAATTATGCGAAGATATTATGACGAGGAAAGAGATGCTGAAGTTGTAAAGAAATTAGACTTTAACGAGTATATTGCAGTAAACGACCAGTTAACCAAATTAACTAGAAACTTTGGTATGACCATACCATTTGACCCAGCAGCATAGAAATAGTTCTTTTCTCTTTTGTTTAATAATTACAATTATGGGAATTAACTATGGCCAGTTCAGAAATAGAAGTGAGGATTTAAGAGATCTACCTGGCACAGTTCTTGAATCAATTGGTGATGATAATTTAAGATATGAAAAATTTGACTATCAGGAAACTGCAGATCTAATAAATAGAAATTTAGATGTTGTGCAGGCAAGATATAACGAGCGATTCAATTTCCCACCAGCGAAATGAGTGTACAGCCAATAGATCAGTATTTGACACTTGATTTTTTCAAGAAGATGATACAAAGCACAGATACACAAGATGATGATTTGTATTTACAATTTGTAAATGATGCTAATGGAAAAGTTCAAACTGCAATAGCTAGATATATTGATACACCAATTGGTGAAGGTTCTGAAATTTTTTCTAGATGTCATAATGCAGCCCTAGCATATGCCAGAGCATTACAAGCAGAAGATATCGAATTGATAGAAAAATCAAAAAATTATCTAGAAAAATATAACATTGAACTATACGGAGAAGGTGGTACACAAGATCATCCAATGGCTGGAGGACTAATCCAGGAATTAATATCAACTAGAAATAATAGAACAGAAACTATTCTTGCAAGATTTGATCCAAGAGAAATTAAAGTTCCATTACCAACTCAAAATGATCTATTTGTATCTCAACGATTCGGATAATCTAGATTATAATTCTCTTAAAAGATTAATGATGTTTTGAAGTATGGTAGACTTTCCAATTGATACAGGTATTAGAAAAATAGGTGATTCAATTCTAACTCCAATTGCAAAAAATGTAGATGAGGAATGGTTTGCAGAAGACATTACCATACTATTATCTAACACAAAAGTTCTTGGTACAATAGTAGTTGATTTTGCTTATTCCATATCTACAATTATAGAGTATACTTTGGATGGTGGAGCTAATTTTATAGCATTTAATCAAGGAGATCCAGTAGAAGGTGGTCAATCAAGATTTATTGATGTAACTACTGGTAATTTAGTTAATTTTAGAGCAAAGGGTGCTGGAACTCTAATTCGTTGTATTGTGAGTCGTGTTCCATAAATGACTTTATGGCATCCAGATCCTCCACAAGGATTTTCTACAGAGCAAGAACTAGTAATTATTGGCAGACCCGTAATTCCTAGATTTGATTCCCCACAAGGAATAAAGAGTGAATTTATTCCACCTATAGAAACTGCTTGGATTGACAATAATGGTAATGAGTTCTTAGATAACTTTGGAGAAGTTATAGTATTTTCACCATGACTATACGAATCTTTGAGTTACCCCCAAAAGCTGGTGAGGTTTTAAATTCTACTAAAATACCCACAGAAGATCCAAATGATCTAGCTGATGCAACAAGAATGGTGTCAGCTGCTGATATTACACCATACACATGGGCAGCATCAGATGAAGACTCACCATTATCTGTAGGGGTATTATACACAACAGAAGCTGCAGTTGTTGGTAGGCAAATTAACAATGTTGCATTTTCTCTAAAGAATGCACCTACTGGAGGTACAATGGAGTTTGATATACTAAAAGAGACTGGAATTAATTTTAATACTTTTACAACTATTTTTTCAACTCGTCCAACAATTATGGTTAACGAGTTTACAAGTACAACATCAATTCCTGTACCCATAGTATCTGATACTTTATGGCAATCAGGAAGAAGACTACAAATTAGACTAATCACTAATGATTCAAACTTTGCAGCTACTGGTGTAAAGGGGACAATAAAGTCATGACTCGAAATAGTGCAGCCCAAGTATTCAAAGGAGGTTGGGAAGAGCTAGAAAATGCAGTAATTACAGATAATGTAGTACAGTTTAGCTCTGAGAGATTTGGATTTTTCATCCGACCTGATGGTACTGAAATATTTACAATAGATCTTGCAGGTCTTGTTGAAACACGTACTTTGTCTGTTCCATGGGATGTTGCCACATTTGGTTCCATTACAAACACATTCAGCACTGATTCTGATATTGCAGAACCATCTGGTCTCTTCTTCAAAGATGATGGCACCAAAATGTTTGTGATGGATGTAACTACTGTTGAGATTTTTGCGTATGATCTTCCTGTACCGTGGGATGTTTCTAGTATCGTAGATACTCCTGTATCACTTACTATTACAGTGCCATCTTCAACTCCTTTTCAATGTGTTTTTAGCACAGAAGGTGATTTTTTGTTTGTTACAGATGGTACTGTTATAGTTAGATTTCCATTACCTGTACCATGGGACATTACAAGTTTTGTTCCATCAAGTGATACACAATTTGATCCTGTAGGTACGATGAATCCTGTTTCTGCTGCATTCAAGCCTCAAGGAGATATGATGTATCTTGGAGATCGTTTTACCATGATGGTTGAGGAATTTAGTCTATCGACTCTTTGGGATATTACAACAGCTACACCAACAGGTAATGTGTTTACTTTTGCAGGTGCCGAGAATGCACGTGATTTGATATTTAGAACAAACGGATTAGAATTTTTCTCACTATCTTTTGATGATCCTCTTGCTACTGTTACAAAGTTTCATCTTGATGAATTATGGAACATATCATCTGCTGCATATTTTCCAAATCAAAATGCAATAACTGCTGCATTTCATGCATCAATCACTTGGAAACCTGATGGTCTGAAATATTTTATACTGGATGCTGCAAATCCTGATAAAATAGATGGATATAGCGTACCGCACCCATTTAATTCAGATGGAGCTACTCTTGATGGTTCATTTGTTGTAAATCCGCCAGAAGGAAATCCAAGAGGAATGTTCTGGCATCTTGATGGTACACTTTGTTGGATTACAGGAACTGGAAGTGATGAAGTACACCAGTTTGACTTATCTACACCTTGGGACATTACAACAATGTCTGATCCTGGCATATCTGTACTGCCTAGTGGTACTGGTGGAGCACCTCAAGGAATGTTCATCGGTAAAGGTGGATTGAAACTATACATTGTAGATGGCCAAGATGACATAATGGAGTATAATATGACCGTACCTTATGATATTACTACTTTGAATACAATCCCAGTTAATACGCTAGATATTTCAGCAAAAACAATGAGACCAAGAGATATCGTATTCAAACCAAATGGTACAATGATGTTTATAATATCTGATACTGATAAAACTATAACACGATACATCTTACCAACTCCTTGGAGTTTAGCAGGTGCATTCTTTATTGATTCACTTGATACTTTGATAGTTGGTGAAACAACACCACAAGGATTATTCATAAGACAAGATAATGGAAAACAACTATTTCTGTTAGGTGTTACAACTGCTAGTCTTCACACTTTTGACATGTCACTAGAGTTTAACAATACACTAATCAACGAACTTGGAGACGATCTGGTAAATGAGAATGGAGAATTTTTGGTGGCCTCATAATGGTTAAGAAAACAATAGATGAGCAAACATCTGCTGATGTAGAACTTGATCACCGTATAGTGTTTGCTAATGGTACAGGGAAAATGAGAAAAGATATTCTAGGTCACGTTTTAGATTACGCAACACACACAGGAATATTACAAGGACTTACAAAATCAGTTAATGCTGGAGATGACAAGTTATTTGATATTGAAGCAGGTGAAGGTATCATAATAGATAGAACAGACCCTATTAATCCTGTTCTAACTAGAATAATATTTCCGCAAACTCTTGGGATAACTGACCCTAACTTAACTGACGCATTGTCTCATGTGTATATTGACATTACAGGTACTGTTATCGTAAGAAATACATCACCAACTCAAACAAACCTTGAAGAGGAACTATACCTTGGAGGACAGGTTCACGATACCGCTGCTCAAATTATACTATTTCCAATACCAGACCCCGTAATTGCTTACGGGACTTCTGCAACTGAAATAGTAGAGACAGTATTATCAGGTGGCAGAACCCTCGAAGGCGGTTTCTTATTTCCTTCAGGAGCAATGGATTTGACCCTTGCCATTACAGCAGCTACAGTTAACCAATGGGGAAGAAATTTTGTAAATAATCCAGGTGATCCAAACATTACACCCATTCCTCCAAGAGTAATAATTCCTGCATCAAACTTTTTCAAAGTCTTTGATGATGGTGCAGGAAGTCTAGTCTTTTTCCCTCAACCTACCACGGATGTATTAGAACCAACACTGATGAATCTAAATGGTGCAGGAACTCTAGTTGCTCTACAACCTGGGCGATATTCAATAATTCGGGTATTTATTTCAGCAGGTGATGAAAACGTTGTATTCTATTATGGAACGCAACAATATATGACTCTAATAGAAGCACAAGCAGCAATAGAGACTACATTTGTAGAGAATGAAGCTACATTCTCAATATCACCCATCGCAAAAATATTCATTGAAGAAGGGGTAACTGATTTGACAGCAGGCTTACTTGCAGGAACAGTAGTAATTCAACGAATAACATCAAGGACTCAATTAGTATGATTCTCAAATGAATATAATTGTAAATCTGGCATAATAACAAACACTTCTCAAAAAGTATGACCTTGAGTTAATTTCATTGGTAACTCTTCCAAATCTAAATAAAGGAGTCACAAAAGATCCTACTCCTCCTGCAACTGATACTGTACTTTCTCCAATAACAATTCCTAATGGTACTACACTAGTTACAACAAAGACCACAAATGAAACAATAGACAATGTAGATCAACTAATTGATTATGTTTCAGGAGATAATTCACCTAATTTTATTCCACAAAGTGCAATTGAAAATCTTGTAGCTGATTTAGCAGGAAAAGAAGATCTAGTTAACAAAGGAGCAGCTAATGGTTATGCTCCATTAGTTTCAAGTCTTGTACCAATTGCAAATTTAGGAACTGGTACTCCTGATGGAACAAAATTTCTAAGAGATGATGGTGTCTTTATTACTCCTGCTGCTGCTACTGGAATTACATCAATTAATGCAGATACAACTGCAGCACAAATAATTGCTGCAGGTACAGGATTGGGAATTGTCGATGTTGGTGCAACTCATACTTTATCTATAGATGCAACTGTAGCTACTTTAACGGGAGCACAAATACTCACAAACAAAACAATTACTGCTGCTGCAAATACTCTTACAATAGCTTCAACTGATTTAACAGATACTGTTAATATTGCAAGAGATACTAATAATCTAAGCTTCTTTGCAGCTACTACTTCTGCTCAATTAGCTGGTATAATCTCTGATGAAACTGGTACAGGTGTCTTAGTTTTTGGAACATCTCCAACTATTGTTACTCCAACTATTGCAAGCTTTACAAATGCTGGACATAATCATCAAGATGCAGCAGGAGGAGGTCAACTTGATTCAACTCTATCATTATCTGACACTGCAGATATAACATATCTAAACACTGCAAATCTTTACATTGCTGGAGTAAGACAAGATTTTCTTGGATTATTAGCTGGAACTGCAGGTCTTAATGTTGGAGGAATTGCAGGAAATCCAACTACACAAGTTAATGGCGATCTTTGGCTTAACACAACAACCAATCAAATATTTGGAAGAATCAATGGAGTTGATGTTGATCTAGGTGCAGGTGGAGGTACTGGAATCACATCTATTAATGCAGATACAACTGCAGCTCAAGTTCTTGCTGGAACTACAAATAGAATATCTTTAGTAGATGTTGGTGACACTCACACTTTTGATATTGATGCAGCATATGTGGGACAATCAAGCATTACAACACTTGGTACAATAACTACAGGTGTATGGAATGGAACTGCTATAACTGGTGCAAATATTAATGCTGCAAGTACTGATTTAACAGATACTGCAGACATTGCATATCTAAATACTGCGAATGTCTTTGGTTCTGCACTTACACAAACCTTTACTCATGCTGCTGCTGCAACAGGCTTTAGACTCTTACCAGTTGCAGGTGATGTAACTACAACTCCACTTGATGGATCAATCTGGTATAATCTAACAACTAATAAATTCCGAGTAAGAGAAAATGGGGCTACAGTTGATCTTATTGGTGCAGGTGGTGGCTCTGATACTCCTTGGACTGAAGCACATGACTTTGCAGGACAATTACTAACATGGGATATTGGTGCAACTCATGATATTACAACTCAACAAGTTGCTGATTTGCTTGTTTACACATTAGTTGATGATGAGGTAGATGTTGGAATAGAAATTTCAAACAGTGATGGATTTATCAGATTCCAAAATCTAAATCCGTCTGCTAATCAATTTAGTCCTGGCATAACTATGGAATCATCTGGTAGTAGTGGTGGTGATGCTGCTGATATAATAGGACAAATGTCCCCAGCAGACGATACTGGCGCAAATCCTGCTCTAAGAATCATAGCCAGACAAAATGATGAGACAGATTTGGTGAATAGATCCATTTTAGATATTATGAATAATGCCAATATTCGTTGGAGATTCCAAGCAAATGGAGATGCTTTAAGCAATGTATCTACTTCTAAATTTGAAATTTTCAAATTAGTTGATGGATTTTCTGATGAACTAAACACATCATCAAACAATCTTTTCATTGAAATAGATAATAGTAATCAAATTGGTTGGGATAATTCATCAGGAGACTTTGCAAATGCTATACAATTTAACACTGGAAATAATTTCCAGGTTTTCCAAGGTGGATCTAGCAGTGATCTTCTCTTTCAAGTTACATCGACTCTTTTTGACATGCAAGGTCTTAGTATTCTCAATCCTGCTGCTATTGTAGATGCAGCCCTCAATGAACAAATAATTTTTGTCAGTGTAGCTTCTGCTGTTAATGAATTTACAATAACAAACGCAATATCTGCTAATGGTCCTATACTATCTGCAACTGGAACTGCAACTAATATCGATATTAATATCAATCCAAAAGGTACAGGTGTTGTATCACTAGCTGGAGATGTCTCTGTTTCTGGTGATCTTGTCATGGGTGATAGATTCCAAGGAAGTGTAGGAGCAGATATTGTTGGTGCTGCAACTATAACTCTTGGAGATGGAAACTATTTTGATATTACAGGAAATACCAATATTGATTTTATGACTACAACTGGTTGGCAAGCAGGTTCTATAGTTGTATTGCAATTTGATGCAAATTCAGGTGTTAATGATAACACTGCATCTCCACCTGCAAATACTGCTGCATTTGAACTTGCAGGAGACTTTACAGCTTCTGCAGGAGATACCATAACTGTTGTATTTGATGGTACATTTTGGCGAGAAATTTCAAGGAGTGTTAACTAGATGGGCGGATTTGGTTCAAACTTTGGAACAAACTTTGCAGGAATTGCTACAACTACTACTGTTGCACCATCAGTAAAAACAGTAACTGCAGATCTTTGTGTAACTACTAGTACCAAAAATGATCTATGTGTAATTGAATCAGTACAGGAGAATTTGTGTGTATAATGGCTACAGTCTTTGCATTAGATCATTTAGGTGGAAAATTTCAAGTAAAGCTTGTAGATTGTGTTACTGAAGTTAATATTGACATATCAGATGTTGTAGAGCAGTTTATAGTATTTTACAAACCAGATGGAACAAGATTTGAAAAAACTGCAACACTAATAGAGGAACCTCCATCCAGTGGGAATTTTTTCATAACATACACAAACACTAGTCCTGAAACTGAATCTATTCTGGATTTGATTGGTAATTGGCAGTATGCAGGAAAAGTAAAACTCACTACTAATGATGAATTTCAAACATCAGAAAGATTTGTGTTTTGGGTGAGTTAAATGGTAGTAGTAGACCATAACAAGAACATTCAGAGAATAATAGATCGTATCAAAGCAGATTCTAATCTTTTTGATAGTGGAGCAACAATTGGATTATTACGTTCTGTTGAATTTGGTGATCCTGCAAATAAAGTAAACCAAGCAACAAGACAAATACCTTATTCATATGTAACTACAGCTTCTGATTTACAAGAAACATCACCTGAAATTGGTGTATCAATTCCTGATAATGTAAAATCAGTAACAGTGGAATATCAAATAGTTGTAGTGGCTCAAGCCAGAGATAGACAAGTCAATAGCCAAAAACAACTATACGATTTAATTAAAAACATGAGAACAATGACTGAAAATGAACCAACATTTTCTGATCCTGCAAGTCCAGGAACTGATCCAATATTTATTAGAAGTATAATTAGTAATGTAAATTGGGAAGAACAAACCAGAGGGAAATTAATTACTGTAATTACAATGACTCTTTTGGCAACAATAGGGGCATTGTTTTTCTTGGAGGTTCCAGGGATTACTGATCCAATTCCATTAATCTCAAAACCACTTGATAGAGATATTGATAATATAGAGGATATTTTAGATGATACGCTTATACTAAAAGATACAGCAGTAATAAAATCAAAAAGAACTATACTTGCAGAATTTGAAAGCACAGCAACAATAACATCTACATTAAGAACAATAAAAGACAATAGAGCAGCAGATTCATTTACAATTACTAGTCCTACTGGAATAGAAATAGTAACAGCGTATGTTACACAGTTAGCAAGCTCTACTGGTTTTTCAGCTATGGAAACTAGTATTATACAATTAGATGTAGTAAATCCATAATACTTCTCATAAGATAATTATCAGATATTTCTTTATTGGCAGATCTTGATTTTAATGAAGCAGTAAATATAGCAAAAAAATTCAAGGGATTTTTTAGAATTACAGATGGTGGAGATACTTTTCGTTATAAGGAACTACAAACAGTTACAATTACTACAATAGCTGATACTGAAAAACACTATTCAGATGATGGTACAAAATCTATAGAATCAATAGGTGATTCAAGTGTATTTTCACTAACTACAAAATTAACTGCTGATCTATTTGATACTGCATCAGCATCATCTACTACACAAATTAGAACAATAGGATTTTATCAGAATGCAATAATTAATGATAGATTAATTCCATTAGCTACATTTGAGGGAATAAATGAAACCGAAGCTGGCTCTAACAAATTCATTCATGTTCAATTTACTGCTTTTATCTTAAACATACAACAATCCAGAGTTGAATCTGATGGCTCCTACAACGTAACCATAACTGGTGAGATTAAATCATTGACCGAATCTAATCGTCAAGCAACATGAGTAGTAATATTTCATCAAAGCAAGACGTGATGAAATTATTATTCAATGTAACTAGATTTGAGATGCAGTATCCTAGATTTATCGAAGAATCTGCTCGTCAAATAATTGACCAGGAAATACTACAACCAATAAAAACTGCAATGAGATCATTTAGATATTCTGAGAAAATCATTGATGGAACTTTTATTGATAATCTATTTGTTAATGATAATGGATTTATCCAGTTTGATGTAGTATCTGATTACAAATCAGAATTAGGTTTTGATGTAGCAAAAGCAAGAGAAGAAGGAACTAAAAGACATTTTATTAAAGCAGTAGGCAAGGCTGCACTTTCATGGGTTACAAATAACGTAAGACTATTTTCAAAGGGACACTGGGTTAAGGGATTCACAAAAAGCAATATTATTAAAAAAACTACAGAGATAAGATTTCCAATCGCTCAAGAAAGGATAACGCAAGAATCTGTAATATTTTTCAATAGAATGGTGATCCAATAATGGCAGTAGTAGAACAAGTTAGATTTAGTATTTTTTCACAACAAGAAATACAAGAATTACAAAATGATGTTATAGAGATTGAAGATCTAGCAGAAAGAAAAAATATTGCAGAAGAAAAAATACAACAATCAAAACTAGCTAGAAGAGGAGGAATATTTGCACCAAATGAATTAGATGCGACATTACCAGCAGCAATTACCAAAAAACAGGGAAATGCGTTAATTAGTAGAGTAGATGAATCAAAACTTGCAAATTCTGTAAAGTCAACTGACAAGACATCAGCTGCACCATTTGTTAGAAGTAGTTCGTTTAGACAAATAAAAGACGATGTTGATTTACTAAAAGAAGGACAGAAAAAAACTAAAGATGCACTTTCATTCTTAACTGACTTTCAAGGAACAGCATTTACAAAATTATTAGGTGCAGCAAGTAATTTTCTACCTGTTGGATTTGCATTATCTGTTGCTACTACAGTTTTTGCATTAATCCAAGCTCAGTTTGGAGCTGGTGGAATATTTGATACTAGAAAACGAGAATTAGATTCTGTAAAATCTCTAATTGGATTAGAAAGAGAAACTGACATTATTGGAGGTGACACACTATTTCTTGGCAATCCTACTTTAGTTCAAGGCATTGCAAGAAACCAAACAAGCAATACTGAGAATCTGCGAGATGGTCAAAGAAGATTCGTACTAAGGAGTAATGGTTACTAATGCCCTTTACTAGTCCTGCCATCTATTTTAGAACAGTTTCATCTACTGCTTCAATAACTCCAGATCCATCAAATCTCCCATCAGATCAAATCTTACAGTTTGATTCTGAAAATAATATAGTTGAACTTGTAGATAACGCATATCAAAATAACGTATCAATAGATCCTGCTACAAACCCTGATGGTTCCAAAAAAACATTCCTACAAGATAATGGTAGACTAGAAGACATTGTAACAGTTAGTGGAAAACTACAAAATGCAGATTCTGTATTTATCAACAAGCTAAAATCCTTTGCTCGTAAATTACAAATAGAGCCAGTATTTCACAAATTTGGTATATTTGGTCTTGCATATCCTGTTACTGATTCTTTTGATCTTGATCCTACAGATGAGGTAGGATATTTTATAGATAAATTACAAATTACAACTTCAGGCCAAAGCAAGTTTGTTGTTTCATTTATCCTGACGTTAAAAACAGGCGGTACTTTAGTTTAATGTCTTCTGTAATTTTATCATATGAAGCAAAGATTACACTAATTGATAGGACAGCCCCAACTGTTACTCCAGTTACTATTGCAGGTGATACAACAGGTTCTCTTGGAACAGGAACTGATTATTTAGTTGATGTAAAATTAACTTCTTCTGGAATTAAAAAAACAAGAAATGGTGTATTAAAACTTCGTTCAGTAGATGGAATATTCATTACAAATGGACCAATTCTAATTGATTCAGAAACCAAATCAAATTTTTGGATTGATGCTCAAATTATCCAAAAGGATTCTAACGAAATTGACATTGAAGGTGAATTATTTCGATTCCAGATAGGAACACCAATTATTGAAAATACAGATAAGGGATTATTTCTAACTCTACCACTTTCTGCAGTTGAATATAGATTAAGAGAATCATTAGATTCAGAGCAATTAATTTTACAAACACCAAAAGAGGCGTTTACTACTAGAATTCTTAATTATTTTAATCATCAAGGACCAGATGCACCGTTAATTGTAATTAACAATCCTGCAGATATAGATCTACCTGATGATAACGTTTTAAAACAAAATTGGTTATCACAAGGACCAGTTACTGCACAACGTTCACTTGTTGAAATTATTGAAAGACTTGCAAATCCTGGAGTAGTTGGCGGTTCATTTACAGATTTTTATTATTTCTTTGAGCCTGATCCTAACGCAACAAAAACAATATTCATCAAAGCAGAAGAGTTTGGAGCTAGATCATCAGGTGTAATACTTGATGTGTTGGCACCAAGTGGAACTACAGTTGAGGAGAAACAAACATTTCAGACAGATAATCTGAGATTCAAGGATGTTGTAATTGCAAGAGGTGCAAACAGTGTTCATAGATTACCAATGGAGCATACTAGATTTGCATCAGATGTAGAACATGCAAAGGTATCATTAGCTTACAATGCAGGAACTAACTATGTTAAAGGAGATTATGTACGATTTGATGTTGGTAGTGGTGTTATCCAACTATTCAAATCTCTAGTGGATAATAATCTGAATAATCAACCCGATATATCTCCAACTGAGTGGAATAATCTAAGTACATCAATAGAATTCTCACCATGGACTAATGATGCAGATTTTTGGATTACAAATTCTGCAGGACATGCTAGCCCTCCTGCACCATTTGTAGGATTTGCACTTGATATGAATTTGGCAAGAGCTGATTATGATAGAAATGATCTTTATAATGAATTTGAGACGATTACTTTCAAATGGGTTACAAAGATTGGTGTTAATGATCCAACAAGTGAACCAGTTGATGAAATTTTTGAAGGCCAAAGATTTATTGTTGGAACTTCTCCAACAGGTGATTTTGCAGGACAGGCAAACAAGCTAGCACAATTTGATACATCAGTAATTCCTGCAGTATGGAGATTCTCAAATGATCCAATCTTTGTTGCAGGTAGTCCACCACAACAAGACAGTGTATTGGATTTAGAGACTGGACAGATATTCAAGTTTGATGGATCTGTATGGGTAGTAGCTTGGACTTTATCAACTGATGCAGGAATATCATCACCACTACATCCAATCAAAAGTATTACAAATGTTCTAGGTGCTACTGATGTACTTTCTGCAATAGAGTATGAATTTGATTGGGATACAGTATCTGATGTACAAAATCAAGCAAGTAGAGGTGCATGGTGGCATTTGTTTTTTCCATTGCCAAGACAAGCAAATGGTGGTGCAGGAATTGCAGTTGGTGATTTGTATAAACAACCAATATTGGATTTTATTAATTTAGATATTACACCAAAGGGATTAACTGGTTGGAATAACGGTTTAGATTCTGAAGATCTTGGAAACCTTCGTGGAATAAATGTAAAGATGAGATTATCAATTCGTGATAATTCCAATGATCTAGTTGATTTTATTTATGACATGCCTATAGTATGGTGGTTTCTTGACAAGTTTGATAGGATTGTATATACTGAAACTAAAATTCGCAGAAATGGTGAATGGGATACTATAGCATTTCCTGCAGGACCAGATGCTAAAATGCAATTATATGACAATAGAATTGATGAATTAGTAACACTTCTTGGATATACTTTACCATTTAATTTCTTTTTGCAAGAAAAAGAATATACTGGTGTAAGATTTGATTGGAGAAATGTAAAAGCTATGGGTTGTTTTTACAAAGATGCATATGATCAAAACTTTTTTTACAAAAATGCTGAAACTGATTTATTTGATAATTTCATTCAACACATTACACAAGTAGGACTACAACTATTATCTGGATTTGAAGAACCAGTTGCTAATGTAGTAATTGATACTGCAAAATTAGCATTAGATGAACTTACACTGATCAAGGATTCTTATGTATCAAGTAGAGATGCATCACAAAATGATTCAAGACAAAAACTGTCTAGCTTAACATCTCAAAGCGATTACATCAATATGAAAATTCTAGCAGAAGGAATTGAGGTAAGAGAAGCATTTTTCCCACAATTTCAAACACTAGATGGATATGGAGATGTACGATTAAGATTAGGATTGACATTTGTAGCTCAGGGAACTAGAGTGCCTAATAGTCCTTTAACAATGGTAATAGGTGAAGTAACTCATTCTGTTACACAAAATCAAGGATATAGAGTAGAAGTGATAGGAGTGAATAAATTTGTTATATCATCATAGGAGCAATCATGGCATTTAGAATAGATGATGATGAGAACAGGATTCAAGATCTTACAGATCAGATTGAGCAATTAGAGATTCAAACATTTTCTCCTGAAGTTGTAGCAAGAAATGAATCAACAAGAAACACAGGTGTACAAACTGGAGATGGAGCTGCAACTAATCCATATCCCGAATGGTATCCAGTAAGAGATTTTGGTACATTAGGTAATTTAACATTAGAAATTCTTCTTAATCGAACTGATAGTCAGATTGCAAAAATGACATTAAATGGTGATGTTGACTTTGCATTTTCATTACCTCCTCCATTAAACAAGGGAATGTGGTTTATTTTAGATGTAACAATGGATGGTGTAGGGGGACACATAATTAATCTTCCTGGAAATGTAATACCTGCATCTACTACAATAGATAATACTGCAAATGCTAGAACCGTATTACGATTTACTACGACTGATGGAGGTACAACATTTTATGCTGAAAATCTTGAAACTGGAGGAGGAGGAACAACTGGTACCTTTGTTTCAGCAGATCTCACAGCAGATCAAATAACAAATCTTGCAGTTGGAGATCATGTTGAATTTGATAGAAATACACCACCTACAGGAGCTGATGGTGGTATTGTTTTACAAACTGGAGCAGGGCAAGCCAATGGTATTTTTGAGTTAAAAATAGGAAAAACTTATTTCTTGAGTGCTGCTGTTGCTCCTTTCTTTGGTGCTGCAAATGATATAGATCTTGTTTGGTTTGACATCACAAATACTACAGAGATTGGAAGACGTTCAAGATACAGTGATGCAGTATTGGCAATGAACCAGCCAAAAGCAGAGATATCTTTTACTCCTTTAACTGATGTAACTGTAGAGCTAAGACTCGTAGCAGCTACTACTCCTGCAAATCTCAATGGATATGATGCTGATCATACATTTGCCAGTATCTTTGAATTTTCTGGAAAAAATGGTGCTGCTGGAGCTCCTGGAGCTGCTGGTTCTATAGCTTTTAAGGATCCAGCTAGAGCAAAAACTCTTGTTGATGTTCCCAGTCTTGCAGCATTTGATGTCATTACTGATGGAGTAACCTTGGTTGAAGGAGATCGTGTTTTACTTACTGAACAAGCAACATCTTCTGAAAATGGAATTTATGATGTTGGTGTTGTTACAACTGGAACAGCTCCATTAACTAGGAGCTCAGATCTTGATGATTCTGCAGAACTTGTTGCATCAATAATTCTCATGGTTGAAGAAGGCAGTCAATTCGAAAATACAATGTGGCAATTGATTTCTGATAATCCTCTCACAATTGGAGTTTCAAATCAACTCTGGCAACAATTTGGAAGTGCTGTAACTGTTGGTCCTGATTTGGGACAAGATGGTGATGGGTTTGACCAACTTGGTTCTTTTGTATTTGATGGAAGAGTGGGTATTGGATTTGACAGACTGAAAAGATGGGAGTCTTTCTTTGACGAGCCACTACCTGATGCTTCAACTCTTGATATGATATATCTTCCATCCATACCTGACTTTACTTCACCATTCGCAGCTACACCTGGTAGAATAGTTGCAAGTGGACGTGGTGGTTCTCAAACAACAAGTATTACTTTTTCTGATGATTACAATCAAAATTGGGTAAAAGCAACGAATGCTTTCAGACAAGATGTTAGTTTCGTACGGATGGCATTTGACCCTGTTGCTGAAATATTGATAGCAGTAGGTTCTGACCCAATTCCACTTGGTCTAAACAATATAATAATATCTACTGATAGAGGAGCAGATTGGACTGGAGGTGTTTTCACTGGTAATGATTTTAATCTTACTGACGTTATTTGGTCAGCAGCTGACTCACAATTTGTCTTAGTTGCTGTCAATGGAACAACATCTGTTTATACTTCACCTGATGGCACTACATGGACTGGAAGAACAACTCCTGCACCAACTAGTGGAACATGGCTCAAAATTGCATTTGATTCTGTAAAGGGACTCTACATGGTAACTGGTCAAAATAATGCAGATGTGATGACATCTCCTGATGCAATTACTTGGACTGCAATTCCAACTGTCACTGGACATGATGGCAATATTTTCAAGTTGTTAGCTTCTGAGGGACATGGAATCTTCATTGGGATGCGTAGTAATGGAAACAGTCTAGTCACAGAAGATAATGGAGTCACTTGGACAACCCATTCTATGCCTGATGTTGGTGTCCTTAGTGATTTTACCATAGCATCTGATTTGTCATTATTTGTGGCAATAGGTGAGCCAACAGCTGGTGGTTCAAGACTTCCAATTTTCTGGGCTTCCAATGATGGCAAGAGTTGGTTCCAAATGCCATTTAATACAATCAGGATTCATCATCAGTCAGGAACATCGGGTGGAGGTTCTATTGGAACAAATGCTGTAATATCTTATGCTGAAGAATATGGTTACTTCTTTGGTGCAGGCATGGCACCAAATCAAAGCACGAGTATTAGTTATAGATTCTATCGTACAGAAGTGTCTCTCAACAACGAACTATTGCAAAATGGATAGAGGGAAACTTCACTCTCTTCATCATGCTTCAGAACAATTAGATGAACACACAAGTATTTTAATACTATAATAGTATAGTATGAATATGGATATACTGACAAAAACCAACATTTTAGGAACATTTGTAATAACATTTCTGTATAATGGTGGTTTGGCAATCCAAGATCTAATCAACCAAGGCATACTGGTTCCTCCTGCATAATTCTTTTGTGTGAAAAAACACACAAAACATGTATGGGCAGCTGGAAAATTCAATGGCTGAATTATTAATACAAATAATTGCAGGACTGATACTTGCAGTATTAATTGGTGGTGCTTCATCAATGTTTATTTTATACAAGTGTGTACACGCACAGGCTCAAGACATGAAGCTCATGAAAAAGGCCACAGCATTTGTATTGAGAAGACAAGTACAAGAAACTAAAACATTACACCCTGAAGCAATAGATGAGATAGAGGATCTAGAACAAACATACAAAGACTTGACAGAGAATTTAAAATAGAATTACTTCTCATAAATAATAATTTTTAGTATCCATTTATGATAGATCTAGCGTTTGTATTTTTTGGACTTTTTGCTGCTCTAATAGTTGATATTATCTGGTGGGTAAAACCCAAATTATCAAAGTCTGATAGATTTAAAGCACATGAACATTATCACGTATCTCTAGAATTAGTAATGTTATTCATCATTATACAAAATTTCACAAACAACTCAGCTTCTCTATTTATCTTGGGTGCAGCAGTTGGATTTCTGCTAGGAGAGTGGGATCAATTAAAAGAGATCAAAAATCGTAAAGTCGTTCCAGGACATCCATTTGGCTTTGGCTCTACTCACTTTAAGGCAAGCTGTGTGATTGGTGGAATTTTAACTGGAATTGTCATAATTCTATCTTTGGTACTAGTTTGATAAAAAAAATAACAATAATTTTTACAGAAAATCTTAGCAAATAATTCCTTTAAATAATTTTTCCCAAAAAAATCATGGAAGAACCATTATTATCATTATTGTTTAGCTCAGACGTTGTAGTAATTGCAATAGTAATTTCTGTTATTGGAATAAGTGTTAGAACTGGAATGGGTATGGTTGGAAAACCACTAAAGGAATTCAGCCCTAGTATAACTGCCATTTCATTTGTAATTGGATTCTTGGCAGCATCTCAATTGGTAGTAGTAGCTATTGAGAATTTACCTGTTGATGCAACTCCTGGAGTATTATTTTCTCTAATCATAGGCCAAATACTAACAGTAATGGGTCTTGATGCAGGTGTAAAAACAATCGGCAAAAAAGTTTCACCACTAATCAAAAAGGATGGCATATAATGGAGCATAGTAATAGAGCCAAAACAAACATGACAAATCAACTCAAAGCACAGTTAGGATTCTACAAACAAGATCTAGAACATGAAAGAAATTCTCTGAGAAAAGCAAAATCTTATCTAAAGTATAATCTTCCAGGAGTAAAATCTATGATATCACAACATGAGAGAGGAGTAAGAAAGACCCTTGCAGATATTGAAGCTCTAAAGATACGCATTAGAAAACGTGAAAGAAATGGAGAATGCTACAAAATTCTTTAGGTGATTAATGTGGGAATTTTATTAGAAAAATATAGAGAAAAACTTGAAATAGCATATAATATTGCTGGTATTAATGCTGATGTAGCTCAACTAGGAAGGGCATATCTTAGAGGCGATTCTAGAGGTATGAAAAAGAATGTTACCCAAATTATCAAAAAACTGGAAAAAGTCAGAAAATTAATCTAGTTCTTTTTTATAAAAATCTCTGTTAGACTTATCTCTGATTTCTTAGTGCCTTTAGTGAATATTCTATTGCATGACTTCTTGATGAAAATCTTGCAGTATCCTCAGTTTCTTGATCTATCCAATCTATTAGATCTTTTGAGATCGTAACACTTATCTGAATTTTTTTAGTCATTAGTTTTCAATATTAAATCGTATAGTCATTAAGATACCCTTATAAAGTAGTATAAAATGATTGAAAATAATATGAAGTTTTATCTATCATACGATATACTGATAATATCTAAATGTTGGATTTGGAGATAAGATGAATATACTATGCATAATTCCAATCTTGTTTTTTCTATCTATGATATCTACAAGTAGCATTACTCCAGCATTTGCTCAAGTAGTTTGGTCTGAACAGGTTAGCAGTACACCAAACAATCTAAATGATATATTTTTTATTGATGCAAATAAAGGCTGGGCTGCAGGTGATGGTGGAACAATAATATACACTGATAATGGTGGTATGGGTTGGATTGATCTGGGTACTGGTATTATTTCTGAGAATATAAATTCCATATTTTTTCCTACTCCAAATAATGGTTTGGCTGTAGCTGATAATGGAATAATACTATACACTGAAGATGGCGGTGATAATTGGATTACAATACCAACTACCTTTCAAAATAATCTAAATGATGTATTTTTTATTGATCAAAATATTGGCTGGGCTGCAGGTGATGGTGGAGTAATACTATACACTGAAAATGGTGGTGTGGAATGGATTGTTCTGGCTACTGTTTCTGAGAGGAACATAAATTCCATATTTTTTACTAATGCAAATAATGGTTTTTTAGTAGATAGTAATGGACAAGTAGCTGTCACAACAGATGGCGGTACTACTTGGATTGTTACTCATCGTATCAGTAATGTTGATGAAGTAAATGATATATTTTTTATTGATGAAAATAATGGTTGGGTTGTAGGTAAGGCTGGAATAGTGGCATATACTACAGATGGTGGTAAAATTTGGTGGGCAGCGATGATTAACTCTACTAATCCTTTAAATTCCATATATTTTATTGATAAAAATAACGGTTGGGCTGTTGGAGATAGTGGAGTAATGTTTACTTCCACAGATGGCGGTAAAAATTGGGATAAATTATCTAGCTTTACTTCTGAGAACCTAAATTCCATATATTTTACTGCTGCAAATAATGGTTTGGTTGTTGGGAATAATGGGGTACTATTTACTATGTTTGCAGATGAAGAGAAAGATGAACTTCCACCAAAGAAATCAAATGGAGGTTGCGCTGACTGTACTCCTCCAACTTTGGGATTAGATAAAAATTTCAAAAGAGTAGTGGATGATGGCTTTGTATACAATGGTATTAGTACACAAGTAGAGAAATGGCACACTCCATATCCACTAATCAATGCAACAGTGGGTGAGATGAATCTAGTTGAGATTATCATATTTGAGAATAATGGCATTAATAATATGAAATTGGTACAGTTTGGTTTAGGTGCTGAAGGGATAGGTGTTCCATTAAACGATCTTGAAGTGTTAATTGAGGTACATTTAATCACTAATGGCACAAATACAGGTATCAATGTAGATGAGATTGTCATTAATGATAAAGATAATTTGATAGATAATGATACAGTTTCAGCTGTATCTTATGCTGTACAGTGCCAAGATGATGATACTACACAAAATTGTGTTAAAGTAGATCTAAACTATTCATATCGTGAAAGTACGATTAATCATATTATGGTGATTAATGTAATGGATAAACCTCGAAACTCACAGAATTTCTACTTTAATGATGGTGTCCAAGTATTAGGTGATTCTATGAATCCAACTCCATATTATATAATGCAAAACAAACATACTTCTCAGCAGACAGAAGATCTTTACAAAACTTTAATCAGAACAGATAAGGTTAATCATATTTGGATTGATGAGAATGGTATAGAGTATCTAAAAATCTCTGATAACCGATTTGATAGAATCACACCACATGAATCATACCAATGTACAGATCCACCACTAGCTGAAGTTAATGTTCCAACTAGGAATAATTGTCACTTTAGAGCATTAACTAGTATTTGGGACTATTAGTTTCAATATTTGATCAATTCAAATAGATCAGAATCATAAATACTATTATTTTTTTAACAAAACGTGATATACGATGGATATCGAACTTACTATTCATTTCTATATGATAGGAAAATAAAAAATGAGACCTAAGCAGGTTTACATGCCACCAGAGGCAAAAATTATTATTCTCAAGGATTTTGATCTAACAAAGATAGAGGAAACTTTTCAGTATGCAGATTTTGAGAGACGACTCTCAAAACAAAAAGTACACAAGATTGCCCATGCAATGATTGAGAATAAATTTACAGATAATGTTTTACGTCTAGTTCCATCTAATGGAGCAGTAAAATATGATGTAATTGATGGTCAGCATAGAATAGAGGGACTACGATACGCCAGAGACTATTGGAGTCTTGGATCATATGATCTAGTTTTATTTATTTACATGGATGGTAATAGACGAGAAATTTATCGAAGACTAAACTTGGGCAAGCCATTAACATTATCTGACCATCTCAAAGCACTCGATTCTGGTGGTATAAAATTTTTCAATGATTTACGAGAACACTGTGATCATTACAGCAAAGGATCTAAACTCCGATATGCAACAATCATTAACTGTCTACACTATGCAAAATCTACATCAATTAGATCTGTAAGACCACTAGCCATTGATGATTTTATTTTATCAATTACAACCAGAGATATCACAATTATACAAAAATTCATTCCAATCTTATATCAAGTAGCAACAAATCCTGACTCTATATTTTATCACTATACTATAATGAGGAATTTCTTTAGAATTTACTATGAGAATAATATCGCAGAAAATGGAATGATAGCACTTGGAAAAATCCTGGCAAAATCTCAGAAAATTCAAGATCTATCTGAAAAAAGAGATAATCATGCTATGCGTGGAATATATCATTACATCATAGATCGAGCAGGACCAAAAGTTGGCCTACACTTGGAGAAGGGAGTTGTTAAAGACAAAGAGTAAAGTACCCATCCCATATGAAGATACAGATAAAGTTCCTCCTCATCTGCTTAGAACTTTGGTAGACATGTACTATGACTTTCAGTCACAAAGAATTCAAACACAGCTAAGAATTGAAGCTTCTAAGCGTGAGCATTTCCTAACTGAAGATGATTTATCCATTTATGGACTGACTACAATTTTTCAGAATGCTGCAGCCTTTGAGGTAGATATTGAGAAAATAATTAAAAGACAACTAAAAAACCACGCCCTATACAACCAATATCTGACAAGAATTACAGGGATTGGTCCTATGCTTGCAGCAGGATTAATAGCATATATCGATGATATAGAAAAGTTTGATCATGTGAGTAGTTTATGGCAGTATTGCGGATATGGCATGAATCGATATTGTGAACAATGCAAAAAACCAACATATGTAGAAGTAGAGTATCATACTGGAAAGACTGCAAAGAAACTACATCCACTGGAGACATGCCATATATGTCAAGAAAAAACACAAATAATTTTACAAAGAAGAATTAGTGGATATCAGTCAAACTGGAATGACAAACTAAAGGTGCTTGCCTGGAAGGCAGGAATATCTTTTGTAAAACAATCAGCTGATAGATCCAAATATCGTAAGCTATATGACAAAATCAAAAAAGATGAACATAGACTACATCCTAAAAAAATAAAAGAAAACTCTAAAACACTATACAATGATGGACATCTACATAATCGAGCAATGCGTAAAGTTGTAAAGATATTTCTTGCTCATTTTTGGCAAACCTGGCGTAGACAAAAAGGATTGGAAGCACCAGAGCCTTACGCTAAACAACTTCTAGGGCATTCAGTTGTGGAGGCATTCACTGATGATTGATAGTTAACATACATTTGAAACCCAACATTTAGGTACGAGTCACCGTAACTTTGAATCCCATTAAAGAAGTACGAGTCAATCATGACACAGAAACCCAAATAGATAGTACGAGTCATCTAAGTTCTGGAAACAAAAAAACAAGTACGAGTCTAGTCACATTGAAACCCAAATCGTGCGTACGAGTCACCCCCACTTGAAAACCATTATAAGTATACGAGTCAAAATCCCATCGAAATCCAATCAATACAAACGAATCAGAATAGAAACTGGAAACCAAATAAAGTGGTATGATTTATTTTAAATATATCTCTAGTTTTCACTTTAAAACACAAATTAAATTATTATTCAAAGACTGTTTATTGAATTTCTTAAAGTTTTGATATAATGTTTAGATAGTTTTTTTATAAAAGAAAACTCTTTTGGAACTGTTATTCCATGTATGCAAGTTTCAAAATCCATTATTATTGATAGTATAATTCCAGATGATTTTCTTCTTACATCATTGGTATTAATGTGACCATTTAAGACATCTGAAATCGACATAATTCCAATAGATGACATTAGAAAAATATTTAGATCACGATTTGTTAGATCTTCTTCTATATCCTTAAAATCATCTTGCATATCTAAAAGAGCTCTATTATAATGAAGTAGTTGTGATACATTTGGATTGAATCTTTCTATATAATTTTCCAACACTGCAGAATAAAGAATTGTATCAGATGATTTTTTCATAATGTGATAACGAATTTCATTTTTAACAAACAATTCTTTTCCATTTAACATCTTTTCTTTTAATTTTTCTTCAAACTCTGCAATAGTCCAAAGGGAATCCATAGAATGTTTTATGGCATTTCTTAGGTGTCCATTTGTGTTATTCATTATATATTTAAAAAGTAGATCTGCGCGTATTTTGCAGTCATAGTCTTTCATATCATAATATCTATCAAGCAATGCGATGTATCTAATTAACGATTTTATCACATCATAAATCTGTAATGATTTTTCTAAATTACCATTGTTACAATACAAAATTAAAAAATACGTTACAAAGTCATTAGCATAATCATCATCAATTGAAATCATCAAAGGATCTGATATATGATCAATTAACGCTAGTGTTTTATGTATATTATCTACTTGAGTAATGAACTCTTTATCCTCTAATTCTAAAATATTATTTATCTGATTTTCAAGTAGAGTTTTTGTCTCTGTTAGTGGTTGCATTTTTGTCATTTTTATTTGATATTTAAACATAGAAATAAATTTGATCTAGTTGAATTGATATGGAATATTTAGATCAATTCAAATTGTGCTAACTTTTGTTTCCAAATAGATATTGTGCTCTAATAGTCCTGAAATGGTATTTTGCAGCTCTTCAATTTGTTTTTTATATTGAGGTATCTTGTCAATTTCATCAAGGCAAATGTGTGGTTTGCCATCTGATTCTCTGGTCATTTTACCGCCTACAAACTTTATTTTGTCTTCTGAACCGCACCTGCATTTCATTGATGACATGATATAATAAGATCATACTATACTAAAAGAGTTTTGCGCCTAGATTGATCTATTCAAATAGATCATCAAAAAAGAGATAAAAACTAGTAAATTAATATGATATTATGAATAAAACTATAATCATACTATTAGCAATACTATTACCAATAATAATAGGAATAATTATCATCTCGAGTCTTATGATATACTCTGATGGGATGGTGATTAATTCTCTAACAGATGATCTTGCAGAATTAAATCATCATCATGAAAGTCTGGAACGAGCAATAGACGTATTAAATATACTACATACTCAGATAGAAAATGAAAGATTAGGTGAATTAATGGCGTGCCAAGAATTACTTAATCAATGCAAATAGATCAACTTTATAATAGTACAATACACGTGTATATTATGGTTATAGGGTAGTACAATACTTTCCAATTATACCCAAGCGATTAATTTTGATGCCTTATAACCTTTGATCTGTTCAATTAATTCATGGTTAATTAAAATTAATATAACCTAAGAAAAGTATGAAATTATGTTTATTTTATATCCTGCAATTGTTGCCATATTAACAGTAGCTCTGATAATTCCAGTGGTGTTGTATTATGGCTTTGGTATTTCATTGCCAATGCCTGGTATTACCTACAAGTAAATCAATAGCCATATTGATCCATTTTAAATATATCACTAGTTAATTTATTAATATGAGTGATGAAAGATGTCATTACAAAAATTGTACACATTTTGAAAATGAACACCCAGACTCAAACAATTGCAAGGGTGCAGAAAATTGTACTGACGATAAATGTGAATGTGAACACTTCACATAATTTTTTTACATAAATTTAGATGATCAATTCAAATAGATCATTTATGATCCATTTTATATAGTTAAATTTTATTGTTTAATTATGATTGAAACAATTTTGTTTGGATTATTACAGACTTTAGAAACTGTATGTTATCCTGCACTAAGATATTGTATTAGTGGCTGATTTGTTGGATCCTGATTTTATCAATATGTTGATGATCTCAGCATCTTTTTCTCAGGCTTTTGTTTTGGGTATAACGTTGTTTATCTTTTATAAAAATTTACGAGAAATTAGAATAATCAATCAAGTGACTCAAGATAGATTCGCTTTACAATCAGATATTGAAAAATTCACATTGACTTTAACATTTGCAGACTGGATAAAATCAGAACTTTCAGATTATTTACCATATCTTGACGGTGATGTTGAAGGAGACAAGCATATGTCAAAACAAGAAATTCAGACTCATTTTACATCTATTGGAAAAAACACAATTAAATTAATAAATGCAAGAATAATTTATCGAAGTCTATTAATGGATGAAATAAAAAAATTATTTACTGTAATTTCAACATATAGTACTGATAAAAAATTGATTAGTAATCTGGAAGAAATTCTAAAATCCACTGAGATGTAATTAGTTGGTAAATCTAAAAAAATGCTCTAATTGTGGTTCCACTGATTTACATTCTGAAGATATCAGTATCGAGCTTAAGGCTGGCCTTACTGAGATGATATTAAATACTTCTAAAAATAAAAAGTTTGAAATTATTACATGTTGGGATTGTGGTTTTGTCATGTTTTTTGATATTGAAAGAACTAGAGTTTGATCAATTCAAATAGATCAATAATGATCCATTTTAAATCAATCCAAAATATTGTATGGTGTGGAAATTGTTGAAATTCCAATAGAACAATTAATTATATCTTCTAATAATACAAGAAAAGATCTAGAATCTGGAACAGATGAAAACAATCTAAACGAATTGGCAAATAGCATAAAAAAATATGGACTTATAAATCCAATTACTGTTGTAGAAAATGAAAATAAATATGAAGTTATTGCAGGTCAAAGACGTTTTCAAGCTTGTAAAATAATTAATCTTTCATCAATTCCATGTATAATTAAAAAAAATATTAATTTGACTCAGACTGTGAGTATATCTTTAATTGAAAATGTACAAAGAGCAGATATGGGTGCAATAGATAAAGGCAAAGCTTACGTTCAACTACTTAAAACATTTGATAGTATTGAATCTCTTTCTAATAATATTGGTGTAGGCGCACCAACAATTAAAAAATATATTTCATTGTTAGAATTATCACCTACACTTCAACGAACAATTGATTCAAGAGAGGGCACTCTTGGAATAGATGCATTATCTAGACTTAGCAAATCTTTTCAAAATAATTACGAGCAAGAATTGGTTCATGATAGACTAAAAGGATTCAATCAAAAAGTACAAATTGAAATGATTAAAAATTTGAATGGAAGTGTTGAATCTTTAACAGATGTGGTTAGAGATGCTCAGGAGGGTGTTTTTGATTTACAGGTTTGCACTAGGGGATTATGTAATATAATTCCAGATGATTTTGAACAAATCCTAAAAGAAGAATTATTAAAAAAGAGAAAAATCACTTGGTTAGAATTCATGACCAAGGTGGCTAATGGAGCTAGTACTGCAGCAGGAAGCACTATTGTTAGTGCAGGTTTTGATGCAGTTAAAGAAGCGTTAAAAACTATGGGAGCTTAATAAATAATGGGTACATATTATCTGGATATTGAAACAACAGCCATAATCTGAATTGATCATACTTTTAAATAAATACAATATACTTTAAAATATGTCATATGATAAAGCATTAAAAAATATGCAGGATATTTATGATCTTGTAATTGATTTTAATAAAAATATTCAAGATGTAGAAATGACGAAAGTTTTAGAATTGGAGAAAGAATTTGTTAATATATTTCTCGAAAATGAAATCGAGAAATACAGAAAAGATTTATGTTTAATGTTTAGAGCATTACTTAATTTTAAAAAATTTCTAAATGAATAATAATATGATTAGAAAAATAGTTACTTTAATCATAATAATGGTTTTTATAATTATTTTTACTTGGTTTGTTTTTTCAGTTTTGAAATATCAAATAGAATCACAAGAATATAACATCAAACAAGCTCAAATTAATAGAGATCTCCAACGATGTAATGAATTAAGAAATGGTGGATTCTTTTCTAGTGTTGGTCAACCTGTAGGATCTACAACACCTAATCCAGATCCTGAACAGGGTTATCAACGTTGTTTAGAACAAGCTAGGAATCCTTGATCAATTCAAATAGATCACCATTGATCCGATTTAAATAATAATCAAATTATTTTTGTTTTATGGATCTTTTAGAACAACAAATCACTTCTTTAATTGATAATAATATGGGTGATCCTCAAAGACTAAAAGAAATGCTCGACAGACATAGATCTGGAAAGACACTCTATAAATCAGATATTAATTATATTGTAAAATTATCTCCTACAACTATTACACCTAAAGTTGAAGAAAAACCAATCAACTTAGATGAACTAAGAAAGAGTCAACCTAAACCAAAATACAAAACAAAACCCATAAAATTTGCAGTTTCATATTCTCAATCAAGAAGAGGATCTGCTAAATTACATAAAGTAAGTTGTCATAATGTCCAAAGAAGTTCTCAGGAAGGCGATATAAAATGGAATTATTATCATAAATATTTAGAAGCTAAACATGCACTTGAATTAATTGGAAGCAAGCAACCCTATGGTTCTAAAAATGCTGGTTGTTGTATGAACAAATTTATTTCAAATATTATATGGGGTGGAATTATATCCTGTTTCTTTTTGGGAATTTTAGGTGGTTTACTTGCTTGGTATTTTACACGAGATTATTTTGGTACTTGGTCAAGAATTTGGTTGGCTATAGGTGGATTATGGACTTTGTATTTGTCTATTAATGGGTTAGGAAGTTTAATACGTCAATTATGATCCATTTTAAATAATTACTATGTGTGAGTATAGTGTGAGTTTAATTCCATTTATGATGCTTATTGGACCGTTTGTAAAAAACACTAAGAGAGGTAAAATCACTGTTCAAGGTATGTGTAGTTTGAGACTAAAACCTTTAGATTTTAAAAAAGGAACTGTCTCATCATTATCAACTCATATTTCAATTGATATCACTACAGATAAAGAAAATTTTCACGCTCATTGTGAGATTAAAACATATCTAACTGATAAACAATGTATGAAATTGTTTAATGACAAAATCACCGAATTTGAAAAAACTGGAAAACTTCTTTATAATTAATTATTTAAATAATGGTTAAAAGTTAATACCCAAATCCAGGCAGTGAAACTGAAATGATGAATAAGAAAGAACATCACACTGAGCCATATCTGATTGCATTTCTAGTTGTAGCTTTAGTATTCATTATAGAATCTTTTGTTGAACTGATACATGAATTAGTTCCATCTATTGAGCCATTTAGATTATCTATGATGAAAGTAGGCGGTGCTGCTATTTTCATTTATCTTATTATCAACAAACAATTAAAAGATATTAGAAAAGATAAAAAAGATTAGTAGAGTATTGATCAATTCAAATAGATCAGAATTTTAAATAATATTAATTTCTGTTATTGTTAATGGAAGACATTTATTCATATTTTTTAAGACAAAAACCTGATGTACAAAAAAGAATGTATGCTGAATTAAATGGTAAAAGACTTCCGTGCTATATCTTTGATTGATCCATTTTAAATAATATAATTTTTTAATTAATTTATGACTAAAATAAAGATAATCTTACCTGTATTGATAGCAGTTATCATAGCCTCTACAATTGGCGTGGTATCCGCAGTTGGTCCAGTGGATAATGATGGAGAGAAAACAGGTTTCATAATGAAGTTTAGTGATTTTAACGCAACAGCAATCTATCCATATAGTAACCAAACTTCTCAAATTTCATTCTCTAATGTAATCTATTTTCATGAGAACCCAACCCAAAATTCGCCTGATAGTAGGTATTCATATCTCACTATTAAAAATAATGGTAATTTTCCTACATGGGAAGCAATCATTGTAGATGGTAAAACAGATGGTAATACATTTGAGTTCACTTGGTTAGTATCTCACACGTCTTACTATGCCGAGTTGGCAACCTCTGAAATAGTAGTTAATGGTGTCTGTGATTATAGTGGTGATGAACTCAATCCACTCAACGATTCACCAGTAACCTTCACAACCACTAAGGGTAGTTTAGAAATATCACCAAATGAAGTACCTGATCCAACCTTTGGATACTATAGCTCTTTCACTTCGGTGTGTCAAACACCATAATCTATTTATATTTAATTTGTACATTTTTTAAGTTATGAGAAGAAAAAAGTAGGTTTGAAGCTCATTAGGGGGCTAATGAGCTTGTTTTCCTATGTCCAGAAAACAACTACCTAACCTATAATTAATTATAATTACATATAATTATATATATTTCTAAACATTTCTAAATCGTTACAACCTTAAATAGAAGTTAATAGTTAATACCCATATGCGAGTATTTGACACAATATCCAACTGTTCCCATATGGCACTTAACTCTTATACTAATTATGGAGATATTGATCATGATTAGTTTACAACAAGGCCTAGAAAATCCACGCTTAAAGTTAACTCTACTAGAGGATACAAAACTATCTCCAACCAGCTTACCCACCTACAACAGCTACATGAAGATGTTCTTTGAATGGTCAGAAATTACAGGAATAGAGGAATTTGTCAAACTAAAAGATAGAGATCTGCAGATTCTAATGGACATGTATGTGAAACATCTAAGGAAAAGAGTCAAAGATAATGAAATCTCACCTAACACTGTACCCAAAGTTTTCAAGCCAATGCGAAAGCTATTAGACATTAACTATCGTGAACATGCAGTTTCATGGAAACCAATCTATGCACAGTTCCCACCAGAAGAAAAACTCTCAGGATACAAGCCCTGGGAGACTAGTCAGATAGATCTAATGCTTGATAGTTGTATTAATCTTAGAGAAACAGCAGTTGTTTTATTTCAAGCATCAACTGGATCTAGGGTTGGTGTCCATGACCATCCATTATTAATGAAGCACATGATATCAATGACTAGTCCTACTGGTGAGAAATGCTATGCGTTTTTGATTTATGCAGAGTCTGATGAGACAATAGCAGAAAAAGATACTAGGGTTGACTCTCAGGTTATTGATGAAAATGATTACTCTCACTTTGTCTTTACAATTCCAGAAGCTACTGCAGCAATTGATAATTATTTTAAATTAAGAAAAAAGAGAGGTGAAGTTTTTGATGAGAATACTCCAATATTTCAATCTCTACGTGTAAACAAAAATGGAAAATACTATCAGATGAGTGGTAATGCTTTTCAAAAGACAATGCAGAGAGTACTTGGAAGGACACCACTTACCAGAATTAAAAAAAGAAATCGTTTTGATATACAAATAGATCATGGATTTCGAAAGAGATTCAATACAATTCTAAAGCTTGATTCTGAGCTAAACTCCAACATTGCAGAAAAGCTAATGCAGCATAAAAAGGGCCTTGATGGAACATATCTGACTCCAACAAGAGAGCAGTGCTTTAAAGAATTTGTAAAGGCAATCTCAGAGCTAACCATTAGCCCTGAGGAGAGACAGAGATTAAAAATATTATTGCAAGACAGTGAGATATCAGAACTCAGAGCGAAGAATAAACAGATTGATGAGCTATCAGAGACTGTACGAGATTTGCAGTCAACTGGTCCAATGACTGATGAGATTAAAGACTATATCAAAAAGTTAGTTATGGACAAGATCAATATCTAAACCAATCATACCATCGAGGCTCAGGTTTACACATCAAGGTACAAGGTGTGGGTAGACATGGTTTGCATACTGTATCAACTAAAGACCAAATAACAAATCCAATTATGATAATCCCAATTATTAGTATTTTGTATCTAGTTTTCATTTTCTTTCTGCACTTCAACAGCACCCCAATTTGTATTATTATTCATAGGTGGTGGTGTCCATCTTTTAACAAGTGACATCCAATTACACATATCTGTTTTAGTATCAACCATATTTCCATTCTCATCTAGTGCTATGCATGATCCTGGATATCCAAAAAGCACAAATTCACATTCTACTTTATACCCTTTAGGATGATAAAAATAATGATCATTATTCATCCAAGTTTCATAAAATGTAATTTTCAAAATTACAAAACTTGCAAATAATATTAGAAACATTATACCGAATATCAATAATATTTTGTATCTAGTTTTCATATGGAAATACACAACTTATTCTTTCTACATAATCACATCCACTAATACAAGCAGGAGGTGTTTTATTCATAGATATGTGAGTTCCACCTACATCCTCACATATCTCTGTAATTCCTATACAATCATGATAATGATAATGCCAAAGACCACCATTTGATTCACATTTATCAACAAAAATTTTATCATCAAGCATTGCTTCAAAATCAGGTGATCTTCCAATTTTCTGCTCTTTGTAAATGGGTGTGAGAGTTGAGTTTATTGGAAATACCCATCCGCCTACACCAGGATACACTCTCCATCCATTCTCCTTTAGTTTATCCCCATCTCCAAATACCATTTCTATTAGTTCATGTATGTATTCATCTGTTAATTCAGGACACCCACCTCTACAAACTGCAATTCTGATAGGCTCTGGTTTGTCATCGCTAATCATCATTCCAGTAGCTAGTCTAATTTCTTGATTGTATGCAAAGGAAACATAAGTTATGGAAACTGCAAGTATAATCACCCCAATAATTATCAAAAGTCTAGTTTTCATAATTAATCAGGAGGGTATTTTACAGTATAGTCATTGGGCATTATACCTATAATTACACAAATTAATACTCCAAGACAAGCTGCAATTGTCAAGTATACGTATCTGTTTTTGAGTTTACTTCCATCAGATATCCATGTTATTGGCAAAAATGCAATTGAGATCATATAGACTAACCAAGAAAAAAGCATCCAATTGGTTCTAGTAACACCTGTTGCAATCTCCACAAAGTCTTGATCAAATACTATGAATCCAGGTAGAGTGAACAGAGCTGCAAACCAACTAAGAAAAGCTACAATTAATACATTAAAGATAAAAATGATGTGTTTTGTCATACTGTAAATATACATAGATATAGCTCTATTTCAGTTGATCTACATTGTCAGGCGATGAACCAAAAATCAAAGTATTTGCATCAGATGATAATCTAAAAGCTTTAGGTGAATTACTATCCAATGATTCTAGTCGTAAAATCATATACCATTTAATGACTAAAGAAATGTACACAAATGAAATATCTACAAAACTTGACATGAGAGTTAGTCTTGTAATTCACCATCTAAAAAAATTGGAAGAATTAGAAATGCTAATAATTACAAACAAGAAAATTAAAAGAAAAGGACAAGAACATAGATTTTTTAAAATTAATAGTGATATTTTTGTTACAATTGATAAAACTAAAGAAGAGATTAAAGAAACAGGATTTTTGAAGAAAATTTTCAAAGAATCAATAAAATTTTCTTCAATTATTATGTCTGCTATATTTTCATACTTTTTGTTAGATACAAAATATCCTCTATCCCCAAATGAACCTGATATTGCTATTGTTCCTCAAAGTGGTACAGTTGATCCATTGATTTATTCATTAATTATCGTTATACTTGGTCTTCTTGTTTTGTATTTCTTAAAAATAAAAAAAAATGTTAATTGAATTCCCAAGTCAGACCTGGAAATTCATTAACTGCATTTTGTTGTTTTGAAAATACTGAATAGTCGTAGTCAGTTAGTTTACCACTGTGTGTTCCTACTAGATGGTTATATGGAATAATACCATAAACTACACCGCCGCTATCTCCACCATCTCCTACATAGTTTGTAAATGTCATGTCATTGACTAATACAGTACCTATGTAGCCATTATATGATGAAATTAATACAATTCCAAATACACCTTTGGTAGCATATCCTTCCATAACTACTCCATCCAAGTAACTTGCATTACCTGCATATGTAATATCATTGTCCAAGTAAACCTTGTCACTGATATCTTCATTTGCATCTACGAATAATCCATCGTAAGTTGTTGATGAACCAGTCAAAGAATTAGCGTATGCAGTACCTATATCATCCCAGAAAACATAGTCTGGTTGACCTATTCCAGAATTAGTACCTCCGTTTGTACAATGTCCAGCAGTCATAAATCCTGTTTTTCCATCATAGTTTGCTTTGAAACCTATACTACAAGGTCCAACATTTGTGGAAATTTTTACACCAGCTTGTGCTGGTTCACAATCTCCAGTTTGAGAACATTCTTGTGTAGTTATTGGAGTCATTGGTTCAATTACTATATCTATGTAATTTCCAACTAAACTTCTTACTTTACTCAAAACAGAGTTAGCTAATTCATCTGAGAATTCCATAGCATCTACATGAATTACTAGAGTGCCTGTTACATCATCTACATAGTAACCAGTAATTGGTAAGCTCTGTTGACTTGCTTTAAATCCATTAGTGGCTAATTGCTCCGAAAGATAGTTTGTAAGTATTTCTTCTTTCTGGATAACTAATTGACGTTGTTCTGTTGGTAAAGTATACTCTTTTTTGATTTGTTGTAGTTCTGCTATTAATGTGGATTTCACTTCAGTGGACATTATTGTATCCTCATTCAGTTTCTTCATAATCTCTATTGTCTGTTTTATACTTGGATTATCAAATTTAGGAATATCATGTTTGATAGTATTTTTTCCTATATTAGCTGGTGACTCTGCTTCTACATTTTGTATAGCTACTATGCTACCACCAAGTAATCCTATTGCTAAAACAGCAACAAAAATTCTTTTTGCGTTTTTATATGTCATTGCAAGTACATTATTTGCGATCATTATAATCAAATCTTCAATTGAGATTATGATCAATTCGAATGATCGTTTTTTTAAAATATTATAACAAAATCTTCAATTCAAATGATGATCAATCTAAATAGATTATAATTTGAATTATGATCAATTCAAATAGAGATCTATTTTATTAAACATATAGTATCAATCCTAATGGATCAATTTAGGTTGATCAAAATAATAAATGCAATAAAGCGAACTTAAAAAATTACATTGGCCCAGTCATTCAAAGAGTTGTGATACACAATGAATCGGGGAATAAACCTTCCACTGGGCCAATGTTACTGTTACTATGTCTAATAATTAATACTTACTATACATCTGATATACAAGAATTATGATCCATTTTAAATAAAGCTAGTTTGTAGTTTCTTGCGTGATATACAATTTGAGGGGAGAGTGTTTTATCCAAATCTAACACAACAGGAATTTTCATTCGCGTTACAGATGAAACAAACAAATCTTTTGAAACAATTATTGAAAAATCTCCACTCATCAAAAATCTTAAAGCTAAAGGTTATTCAATTGACAAATCAGTTCTTGCAAGATTTGGATTATTATATATTGTTCAGAATGTCAAATTGCTTTCAGAAAATCCTGATCTACTTTTGGCAGCATCCAAAGCTGATTCAACTGAAGAACTCATGTCGTATGCTGCAAAGAGGATTGAAGAGAAATGACTAATGTAACACTCAGACGTTGTTGTAAAAAACCAATGAAACTCATTATCGTGTATGAGTCTAATCAAATAATCACAGTATGCCAAGAGCATTCTAAAAAGTTTGAGTATCGTAGATCAATAAAATGGATATTTGATTATGTGACTAAAAAGGAGTTAACGCCAGAGGAAGCATTTGGTGATCTAAAGAGTGTGGTATGATGCCTGGAATACTCTCATCGCATGACGAAATTTATCATTATAGATACATGATAAACCAAAGCAAGTGTCCAATTTGTGGCCTGGAGTTTGATGAATAGTGTCAAATAAGAAATTTCAGTATACTATGGATAACAGAGTACGAGGTTTGCGACTCTCAAGAGGATTGTCTTTAATTTGTCATTTTTGTGGTGAAATTATTACAATTGGAGATGAGGTATATTCCAGAAATGCAGGCAATTCCAAAACAAAATCAAAACTATACCATATCAAATGTGCAAAACAGGTCAATATTTTGTAGAGAGAGGAGAGAGAGAATGACTGATCATACAATTTATTGGAAGCGATTGATTCTCTGTGCTGAAATTATTCGTGCAAACGGTGAGGTCTCACGCTTACAGTTGGCTAGTAAACTCACAGAGAAGAGAATGCCTTGCACTCCTTGGACCATAGATAAGATCAAACCAGATATTTTAGAAATGTTTGAAGATATAGTATATAATAAATCACAAAAAAAATTTTTTATTAAAGATACTTTCTCGTTCTCTACTCTCTCTCCAAAAGAAAAGGCAGAAATGAAATGAGTGATTCTGGTAACTGTGTAATTTGTATTGGTACTGGAAAAAACATGTTCAATGAAACTTGTACTTATTGTAATGGTACAGGTGAGTATAACAATCTTGCAGAAGTGTATCTAAAAAATCATATCTGCCAGTGCCTTCTTTGGGATAGAACACATTGCCCTATTTGTAAAAAGAAATGTCATCATACTTCATCTCAGACTCCAAAACAAAGGATAGTTCCTGGATATGGTGGAATGACTTCAAGTATTAGCTATACAACATCAGGTAATGATACTGTAACTATGCAACTTGATGAGACGATGAATACAAAATACAATTAATGATATGAAACAAAAAATAGACAAAGGTAAATTCAAGTTTATAGAAGCTTGGATTTTTCCTGAAAAAGTACAGGACTATATCCATGATATACTGACTAGACTGGAAATAAAGGAGTCTGATGTGTGTCATTGTTTTTCTGGAAAATCAGATATTGGAGGATTACGAATTGATATTGATAGAGAAAACAATCCAGATATTATTGCAGATATCAGAGAGCTACCTGACAAGTTAGGTGCAGCATCTCAGAAGCATATTTTGGCTGATCCTCCTTGGGAAATACCATATCACACCAGACGATATTTTTCATATGCCATGAGAGATCTAACTGAAATGGGAGGATATGTGATAATTAATGCACCCTGGTTTCCATGGGTAACAGGACTAGAATTACTAGAATGCTGGCAAGTGGTCCAGGCTTTTAATTCATACAGAGATATAGTATCATTTTGGATTTTCAAGCGAGTACCTGATGGTACACCATGCTATCAAGGATATGATGAAGCCATGATCCGACTGGAAAAGGATCAACGATCCTCAAAGAAGACAATCAAAGACCCGAAATCTGATCAGGAAACACAGTAAAATGGGATGCAGAGGAACCTGTCTCAAATTAAAGGCTACTGGAAGTTTTATTGGAGGCAGGTACAAATATGGACAGAAAAGATGCCAAGTCTGTGATCTCTTCATAGTTTGGCATGGTCTGTGGTGTCCTTGCTGTGGATATAAGCTAAGATCCAAGCCTCGTAATAAAAAATACAAACAAAAACTACGAGAAGATACAAAAACTCATCTTTAAAATCTAGTATGATTGTAATTAATGATGAAATGACTCCTAAAGAATTTAGAGGTCTTGATAGTGATGGAATGTCTGTGCGTGACCAATGGAAATTAGAGCCAGAACTTCGTAAAAAAAAATATCAGGCCACTATTAAACTACCAAATGGTAGAGTACGATATTTGTATCTAAATGATCCACATATTGCAGAACTTTATGTAAACATTATTGGTGCTAAAATTCTAAAGATTAGAAAATTATAATCCTTCTTTTACATAAAACAGAATTTTTTTAGGCATAAATTATTTAAAAATAAGCGATGCTTTTATTAATCTCCTATTTTGTTAATATGATATTGACAAAAAGAGTTACAATTATGATTGATGATGACAATGACAAGAAACTAAGAATCAAACAAGCAAAACTAATTCAACAAAATCAGGCATCATATAGTTATTCTAGAGTTTTAAATGATACACTTCGTAAAGTTTTGAAGTGATACAATTTTATTTTAAATAAATTAGATAATCAATTACAATGAATGTTTTATTTATATACGCATTTTTTTAAATAAAGATCTGTTTGACTTTGATAGATTAAAGCAGGCAATTAAAATAATGATATTTACTGCATTAGGTGCAGGAATACTTATTTCTATCATTCTGGCAATATAATTTATAAAATAAAAAAAAGAGTAGAGATTACTCTGGATAAGTAACTGTTCCTCTGTCAATGAGAGTAACTACAGCATCATACCCCATGCATCTAGGTGAACCATCAGATAATTTGATTACAAGTTCTTTTCCCTCACCGCACATTATATCTTTAGGATCTAATCCAAGACTCATTTGGTTATATGGTGAGACAGTTGTTTCTCTTTGCTTGTGCATCTTTTCTTTGAGTTCATCAAGACGTTCTTTCTTTTCCTCTTTGGTCATATTTTTAAATGACTCTCGTTGAAGTTTACGTTCCTCTTTGATTTTTTGAACCTCTGCTTGTTTTTCTTCTACAGTCATGTTACCAAATCTTTCTTTTGCAGTATTGTTTTGATCGATTGTAACACGATGTTCTTTCATGGCATCAAGTTTTGTCTGTAGTTTTTGTTTTTTCTCTTCAGTCATGTTTGAAAATTTTTCCTTGAATTGTGCTTTTCGTTCTTCAAGGTTTGCAAGGCGTTGCTCTTTTCTCTCTTCAGAATTATTAGCACGTTTCTCTTCAGAGGCTTGTTTTTTTGCATCAAAGTTTTCACTTTGTTTCTCTTTAGAGATCTCTTTTTTCTCTTCAGATACTGTGCGTTGTTGTGCATCTCTTTCTTCAGCAGCTTCGCGTTGTTCTGCTTTTTGCTGTTTTGATTCGTCACTACGTTGCTCTTTTAACTCTTTTTCTGTGTATTCTGGCTGATCTGTTTGACCATGTGCAAATCCATTTTGTAAGACTGGACTTGCAGCTACGCCAAATATCAGGGCAGCCATAATAGCGAATGTTATGTATTTCATTGTTGATTTATTTGTATTTTTGTATTTAAGCTATACTCATGATATCTACTATTGTATCTGTAAAATATAATCTAATAGTTTGTCTGTTAGCTTGAATTATCAAACAAATAGGAATGCACTAACACGTTTATACTAATTTTGATACATACTGGTATAAGAGATGAGTCAGACAATACAGCGTTCAAAGGATTACTCTAATCTATTAAAGAATGTAATTGAAAACGAGCTAAACACACACATTACTAATAATGAGGTTCTATGGGTTGCAATGGGTAATGAGCTTGAAATCCAGGGACTAGAAAAAACACAGATCTCAACTGTAATGAGAAAAGATATCGAGGATATGCTATACGAAAAACAATTCAAAGAGTTTATGCCAAGAGAAGATTATAAATGGCATAATGGAACATATTGGTTAGTTACAAAGAGAAATGGTTGGATCAATCCAGACATGGCAAGACATCTTGATCCTACGCAGGATCAAACAAATAGTTCTATAAATACTCGCAATAGACGTATGGTTTTATTATGTTATGATATTATTTATATATGTAGAACTATGATTGAGAAATCAAAAGCAGAAGATTTTAAACTATTAGAAGATATTTTTGGAACAAAGACCATGAAAGAATTTTATGAACAGAGAAAGGCTGTAATTAACAATTGTAAAAATGCAATAGACACCAAAACAAAGGTACCAAAAAATACAGAGATATTTTTACTTGAATGTCTTGCAACTGTAGTGGCAAGTACCAACAAATGTGCAGAGGTTTTCATGGAGCAAAATCTAATACGTCTAAAAGAGCAAGGGAAATTTTTTACATTAAAACAAGCATCAAAATTTCAAAGAGGAGGAAAACAAAGCCAGTTAAATATTTTAAAACCAATCAGTAGAGACACTGCATTATACCTTGATTGTAGTGGTGTTCAGTGTACTTGTGGAGGATGGCGTGTACGAGATAAACCAGACTCCAAAGATCTAGAGTGCTATGATTGCGGAAAAATATTACCACAAGGCCACATATCAAAGTGTGAGCATTGTCAGATTCCATTATACAAAGAACGATTGATATGGATGGTAAAACACAAAAACAAATGCCAGAACTGCGATACTGCAAATGATCTTCCCGAAGAATTAGTACAATACGCAAACTCTTGAATCATGTCTATTATAAAATTATATCACAATACAGTAATGGTAAATTTTACTACTGGTGAAGAATTACTAAATTCAACACCTAATGAACTCAAAAAATGTGGAATTGTACAATTTATTCTAACAGGTGATCCAATACAAGACCAAAAAGCACAACTACATTATGAAACACAACTAATTGAAAATAGAGATAATATCTCAAAGTATACTCTAGCAACAGCATTAAATCAATTATTTGATATTACTGAACTTCCAACTAATACAGACTTTGGATTGTATGCTGATACCCTAAAAAATATCCGAGTCGCAAGAGAACAAAATGTAGATTTTATTGAAATCACAAAAGAAGATCTTGAAAGACTAAAAAAATTATTTAGCAAGCCACCTAAAAACCCTCAATTTAATAGATTTACAGCCTTTATCTTGGAATGTTTAGATAAAACATATGCTGAGGCATTAATTTAGATTTTTCAAATTATTTAGTTGTACTATTAAAAGTAGAGTGTTAATTTATGATACATACACATTATTAAAAGATAGTAGTCTCTTTGTATTGATATGGATAAAAATCATAATGGTATAAATGATGAGATATGTATGGCCTTTCTTAAATCAAAATCCGAACTCGCATTAAAAGAAGGAGATGAAAATAGGGTACACAATTCAATCGCATTAGACAAATCAGATCTAGCAATAGAGGCAATAGACTTTACAATAGAATACATGACAAAACAGAAATGCTAATACGTTTGATAACTATTGGAATTATTGGAATTTTTATGTTAGGCGTGTTTATAGGTATATTATTAACAAAACTAAATCTCTGATCGTAAACCCAAAACAACTTATAAATAACACTTCATCATTATTCATAATATGTTACAATATGCAATCCTTATACTAATTACAATCTCATTTATAATTCCTCAGGCATTTGCTGAAATAGAGTGGCTTGAACAGGATAACACTCTGACAGGCCCCTTATATGATGTATTTTTTATTGATGAAAATAATGGCTGGGTTGCAGGTAAAGATGGAGTATTATCCACCACAGATGGTGGTAATATTTGGGTTCATACTCATATAGCAAATAATGAGGAATTACAGTCCATATATTTTACTGATATAGATCATGGTTGGGCTGTAGATAATAATGGAAACGTATATGACTCTGCAGAACAGAAATGGAGTGTAAAGTCTGTCATTGATGAAACTCTATATGATGTATTTTTTATTAATGAAAATCAAGGTTGGTTTGTAGGTGAAAATGGAACCTTCTATTTTACTACTACTGGTGGCGATTCTTGGATTGAAATGCCTGGTTCTAATTTTGAGCATTTCTATGCTATAACTTTTTTTAACACACAGCTTGGTTGGATTGTAGGAAGCGAAGAATCACTACTTCTAACCACTAATGGAGGAATAAATTGGAATCAAATCACAATTGGTCTAGCTCCTGGTGCCACCCTAAATGATATATTTTTTATTGATGAAAATAATGGCTGGATTGTAGGTGGAGGTGGAGTAATACTATACACTGATAATGGTGGTAATAATTGGACTCTACAACCTACTCCTACTGTATCCGTTTTGATTAATGTACATTTTATTGATGAAAATAATGGTTGGGCTGTAGGTAAGACTGGAATTATACTACATACTACAGATGGTGGTAATACTTGGACTGAATTCCCTAGTTTTACTTCTCAGACTCTATATTCCATATTTTTTATTGATGAAAATAATGGTTGGGCTGTTGGAGATAATGGAGTAATATTTACTATGTCTGGAGTTGAAGAGGAACCTGAAGAGGGATCTGAAGATGATGAGGAACCTCCAAAGAAATCAAATGGAGGTTGCGCTGACTGTACTCCTCCAACTTTGGGATTAGATAAAAATTTCAAAAGAGTAGTGGATGATGGCTTTGTATACAATG
>Ga0209976_10000144_pt1 | contig 49486 bp, 103 predicted proteins | sample SumtaG_FD_182806 | JGI IMG/M metagenome (GOLD analysis project Ga0209976, IMG submission 182806) | Deep subsurface microbial communities from Indian Ocean to uncover new lineages of life (NeLLi) - Sumatra_00157 metaG (SPAdes) (version 2) | ecosystem: Environmental > Aquatic > Marine > Oceanic... | reverse complement strand
AATAGGAACTAAGGACGCTGGCATCGACCGCGAGATGCTGACACGCTACTTCGTAACCGAAGAACCATAGGAGGACAGCATGTTTTATACAGGGATTGGCAGTCGTTCGACACCGATAGAAGTTTGCGCTAAGATGACGCAAATCGCTCGCGCCTTCGATAAGGTAGGGTGGGTGCTGCGCAGCGGCGCCGCTGGTGGCGCCGACGCAGCTTTCGAGCGAGGGGTCTCCGGTGATAACAAACAGATTTTCCTCCCTTGGCCGGGGTTTAATGGCAGCACATCGGGGCACGCCCACCAATCCACCGCAGCTTTCACGATGGCTGCAGAGCTGCATCCCGCTTGGGGACGCTGTAGCTCCGTATCTCGTAAGATGCACGCCCGTAACATGTACCAGGTGCTCGGCTTTGACCTTAAGACGCCTTCTTCGTTGGTTATCAGCTGGACGCCCGGGGGCAAATACATCGGCGGTACAGCCCAAGCGATGCGTCTAGCGATGCAACATGATATTCCCATCTTCAACCTTGGCGACCCCCAAGCACTGGTTTGTCTGCGCGCCTGGTGGTTCGAAAATGTCAACCTGACAACGGCACCTTAACATGAGCAAAACCGATAAATTCCTCCAGTACTGCCGCATGACCTGCTTCGGCGGTTCTGAGATGGGTACCTGTGAGTGCAAAAACCCCCTGCAGTGCGAAATGCAGGAGCACCCCGAGTTTGGCAGGTACCAAGAGAGCGCCACCGAAAGGATGATTCGTATAGCTAAGCAGCCCTCCGAGGACGGGATAGCGAGTTGCAACAGGTGCGGCGCACCGCATAGTGCAGACCTTGCCGGACTTAGATGCGGTGGCGACGATCCGACATGCGACGGCACGCCTACACTTGCAGCCACCGAGGAGGAAGAACAATGAGAGAAGTTCGTGCTAACATCCTTAGCCCTGACGTACTAGCAGAAGCTGACGCGGTTTGTGTCACCACCAACGGCATTATCAAAGCCAACGGGCGCGCTGTGATGGGTGCCGGGGTAGCTAAGTCTTTTCGAGACGCTTACCCTGGTTGTGATGAAATGCTTGCCAAACACATCCGCAGGAACGGGCACGTGGTCGGCGCATTCATGTACTTCTGTGAGGATTCCGAAGGAGCTGTAGTTTCCTTCCCAACTAAGCAACATTGGAAGAATCCCTCAGACATTAGACTTATTCATGCTTCTGCAATGTGGTTAGAAGGTTTAGCGGACATGCTAGGGTGGAAGAACGTTTGGTTACCGCGCCCTGGGTGCAGCAATGGCGGCCTTGACTGGGCAGACGTCAAGCCGGTGATTGAGCCTTTCTTCGACGACCGCTTCACCGTCTGTTACCTGTGAGGACACCATGAGAGACCCCACAATAGTCGAAGAGCTACTCATTAGCGAAGTTAAAAGCCTACGCGAAAACAACGAAAAACTCACTGGGAATTTGGACCGTGCGCTAGATAGCCTCAAGCGAGTAGCCTGGCCCAGTACTAGAAGGTTGTCAGAAGCTAAGAGGTTGGCTCTTATCGGCCTCAAAAGCTGCGGTTACGACCCGCAAACAGTGCAGTACATCGAAGATAATCTAGGGACGAAAGGAATCTGTGCTGAGTAAACTGCAAACGGAGGCACTGCAAGCCATGGGACCGGTGGTTGCTGAACTGCTCTTCAACCAAGAAGTCGGTAGAGTTTTTCCTGGCCCCAAAGAACTAATCATCAAAGCAATGGCCGACGGCAAAGTCAAATGCCTAGACACTGGTGGCCTTCGTTTCCTTACTCAGAATCCGACAACCCCCTCAAAGTGGGCCCAAATGGCGCGCAAAGGGCAGAAGATTGTCTGGGTAATCCACCAGTCGACTAATCGGTGGGTGGCACGGATCATTAATGGCAAACTAACTCTACTGTGAGGAGTATCTGTGTCAGAAAAATACCAGCGTATACTGATTGTGTTGGGGATTTCGCTAGGGGCAGTAAGTGCATTTTTGAGGGCCACCACGGCAGAACAACACCGAATGTTCGGCATAAATGGCACCGTGTTAGTGCTCATCGCAGTTTCATTCGCGTTCGTCCACTCAGTTAGGTGGGTTTGGCGGAGAGTGAGACGAAACCAATACGAGGGGTTGGTGGGATAGTCTAATTTGTGAAAGGAACGTATAATGGCGATTACTTCATTCCGGGGCGAATACCGCTTCCTTAGCAACTTCTACGAATCCCCGATGCTGATTAACCACAAGCGGATAAAAACGGTAGAGCATGCTTTTCAAGCAGCGAAAACTTTGAACCCGTTGGAACAAATCGCAGTTCTCAGCGCCCCCTCGCCTGGCGTTGCTAAGCGTTTAGGACGCACTGTGACGTTGCGGTCCGATTGGGAAGAGCGTAAAGTACGCGTAATGCGTAAACTACTTTTTGCTAAATTCTCCCAGAACCCCGAACTCGCAGTAGCGCTTATGCTTACTGGCGAACAAGAGCTGGTAGAAGGTAATACCCGGGGCGACCACTTTTGGGGAGTTTGCCGCGGAACCGGGGAGAATATGCTCGGACAGTTGTTGATGGAAGTACGGAAAAACCTACGACAAGTACTTGCTAATGCGCTACCTTAAGTGGTGGTTTAATATGCGTCAGTAAGTTCGTAGTTGTAGGGTGTTGGATTAGTTTAAGTTACGAACTTTAACCCACGGGGTATTTTACATGTTGCAGAGCTACCGCAGTGCGTCGACCGATGAAGACATCGTCAAAATGGCGACGTATTACTTCAACAAGTTTCCAGACAGCCACGTATCCACTGAGTGTTTGCTTCGCTACATGCTGAGCGGGGGAGCTATCGATTGGAAAAGCGGAGCGTTGTTTCACCCGCGCCATGGTAAACCGGATGCCGAAGTTGACGTTGCTCAGGACGATATCGACGAAGACACCAAGGCACAAACTGTTAGCACCGGTGAACTCATCGAAGCTGGTATCGGTTTCGATATGCGCGAAAGCGAGAGCCCTTTCATACAGGAATGGGTCTCTGATGAAGCCGGTGATTTTGTTCTTGCCCTCGATGGCGAGCTCAAAAGCGTTCGTGTTCGCGAGCGTAATGACACCGAAATGGAGCTGCTAGAGCCACTCACCGAAGGTGAGGCCTTCACTTTCATTGCTAAGCTCCTCGTGCAAGAGGTAATGTACGACAGCAAAATTGCCTGGTGGACCGTCGCCTGTGCCGCCATCGAGCATCGCAACGGACAGCTTCTAGAGCGATTCAACACCAGACGAGCCCGCCTACAGCAAATGCTGCAAGAAGCCACAGAGAACTTCGAAGAGTTTCTCCGGTGGGCTGGTGATCACAACGGTCAACAACGCCGCACTGGCGACAACGAATTCGTCAGCGCTTTCGCTCTCTACGATATCGATGCGCTAGAGTGGCGCCGGGCTCGTGCCTCAGTGCGCCGCTACAACATCAACGGCCAGTGGTCCCAAGAGGGGCAGTGGTTCATTGGCGAGCGTGAGGGCATCACCCATGGGCGTGAAGAGCTCAACGATGCGATTTATTCTCGTGGCGACCAGGAACACCGCCCCGGTGAACGCATTGACGGCGTTGGGCTACTGCACGAGGAAGAAGAGTGGTGCCTCACCGACGAGGCAGCAGCTCAGTATAGGAAACAAGGAACAGTTACCCCGAGCAAACTCTTCAATAGCCTCTACACCAACTATAAGCGGGTGTGGGATAAAGAGATGAAAGAGTGGGTAATGGAGTTCGTGCAGGCAGCTGACGGCGGCCCCATCAACCGAGGCTGGACTGACCGCAGCATCTACCTACTGCGGCAGGAGCTGAAGCGGGATGAATACTTCGCTGAAAAACTTTGGCGCATCCTCACTTGGCCCTTGGAAGCTCTAGAACTAGGGTTCCCTGCTATCGAAAAGGCTTACATCGAGAGCATCAAAGCCTGTGCTCCCGGGCCTGGGCGCAAGTCGAACGAACGTATCAGCCCGCAAGAGATGGCTGACATCGTTAAGCTCGGCTGGTTTAAGCCCGGACAGCGTTGGCACAACGTACCCATCTACGGACAGCGTGCTATCGCCTGGTTGAAAGAGCAGAGCAATCTTGGTAACCTCTCCGGGTGTTACGTCCACAAAAGCATCCGCGTTATCACCGGAGAGAGCTGGCACAAAACACTGCTACGACGTGAACAACTGAATGCTCTACGAGAATCCCTGCAGTGGCGACGTGACAACGCTGCCTATGTGGGTCTCCCGATGAGTTACGTAGCGCGCAAGTACTGAGAAAGGAGAATGGCATGAAGAAATTTGGAAGTTCTCGAGAAGCAAAAGTTGAGGGCTACTTCTCTCGTAAGCACCGAACTCGCGAAGGCAGGGCCGAAGCGATGGCAGCTCACGAAGAGAACAGGCCAACGCGGCCCCGACAAGTGTGGGAGCCAGAAACCAAAACTTGGAAGAAAATTCCGGTGGGAGTATGATCAACAAAGAACAAACAATCAAACGGGTCACTGCTAAGCTAGTAGCCGATAAGCTTGCTCGTGACAAAATGCTGCAGAAAAGCTTTCACAATGCTGATAGCTTCGAAGCAAAGAATCGTACGGTACTGATGCAAAAGTTCGTACGAGTCATTCGAGAATCTGAGGCACGGCTACAGAAGCTACGTTCGTAATCGGTTAGTTACTACTTGTAAAGTTAATTCTTTATAGGTGGTGGTATAATCGGTGTAAAAGGTGGAAACTTGTCCCCGGGGAAACCCGGGGCGGTAAAACCTTCACTACCTTGTAAGTATAAGTGCTTTAGAGGTGGTGGTTTAATTTCTGAACTTTAATTACCCAGGAGCAAGAGAACACTATGTCTACCACAGTTACTGAGAAAACTCGCGATTACATCGGATTCACTCTCGACTGCAAGGCCCTCGGCAACCTGATCGCCCAGGACCCGAGCGCCCTCACGGAGCTCATCGAAGGCATCAAGGCTGCGCAGGCCAGCGAGCGTGTGCCGTTGACGACCAAGCTCGGTGCGGCCAATCTCGGCGGCGACGGCGATGCGGCCGATTGGCACGGGCTGTTCGTCAGCACCGTCCGCGACGTTGCCCCTGGCAGCGCTGGCCTCTTTTACCGCAACAGTACCTCCGGTACCCGTGACGGCAAGGGACCACGCATCCAGATGCGTCTTCGCCGCCAGCCCAAGCGCCAGGAAGCCAACGTGGCCCAGACGCCGGGTCAGGTACTCACCTCCGAGGAGACCAAGGCCATTCAGGCCCTCGCGAACTCCAACCCCGCGTTCGCCGCGATGCTCAATGCCGCAGGGGCAGCCCCGACGCAGGCTCCCGACGACCTCGCCGGTATCGCCGCCAAGTTGGCGTAATCCAGCGAGCGGTTACTCCTCCCCCCAGGGCTAACCGCTCCGGGCTCGTCCCCTGGTGGCACCCGAGAGGTGCCTACCAGGGGGTGTTGCCCGTTTTTTTGGACAGGAATAAAAGCAGATCTACGATGCAAAAACATACTAAAAGAAACATCCTCATTTTCATTTCTATCATCTGCGGTTTTTGCTTTGTAGCGTTGGCTATCGTCGCTATCGCTGATGACAAGGTAGACAGTGGCGAAGCACACGCCTACTGCGATGGTGAGTGGGGAGGAAAGCGGGGAGAAGAAGACCAGGTGCAAAGATGCATCACAGGTAGGATGAATCATCGGCACAGCGCCCTGACTATTTATAAAGAGCACCCCCACGTCACTTCGGCGCTTCTGGTTGCCTTTATAGGAATCATCTCCACAGTCATTCTTGGCGATGGCTTTGAAAAGGCACCAAAGTCAAAGATTGCTGTTGCAACGGCTGTTGACAGAGAAGAAGCCGAGCAATGGAGTACGCGCGGAGAGTAACAAGCTGCGGTCCGACAACAAGGAAGTAGGAACGGGATGAAGCTATAAGCCTTGTAGTATCAGGAGTTTAGAAAAAAGGGCTTTGATCCGGCGGCATGTAACTGGGTACAAGCATTTCCCCCTAAGCAGAAAAGGAAACTGAATTTAAAAACGCGGGCCCTTAGCTTAGCCTGGTTCAAAGCTCCAAGCTCATAACTTGGTTATCGTTGGTTCAAATCCAACAGGGCCCACCAAAGAGTAGCATATGCCTGATGAAAAGAAAACACCTGCCACAAAAAAGTTCAACGTAGGGGGTATGTGGGAAGAGCCTGAATGGTTAATGCAATACAACGTAGAAGCAGAGGAACAATGTCCGCATGTAAAAGACGACATTTGTCCTCGCGTAGTTGTAGTGAGGAACGAGGGCGGTTACAATTCCACAGGATTATGTCTAGATTGCATCCTTGACGCCGAAAAAGAAGGATTGTTGTAAGCGAGCAGCCATCGGTTCAAATCCGAGAGGGCCCACTGAGGAAAAGTGCATGTCTAAAGAGAAACAAATTCATGTTTTGTATGCTCGTGAATGCAACGAGTTCGCGGACGAAACTTTACACTTCATAGTGGCTTATGGTGACGAGGAAAAAGCTAAGAAAGCTTTAACGAAGCTAAAAACCAAAGCCCGTGACTTGAACAGTAGGTTCCAAAAGTGGTATAAAACTGAAAGAAGAGAAGCTCTGGATACTAGGCCTCCCGGAGAAAGCATTTGGGACTGCTTAGAAAGAATAGAGCCCACAAGTCCAGCCTATGGGTGGATCGTAAAGGATGCCAAGGGAGAAAAGATAAGTTTCCAGGCTGAATTTTACTTAGAGACTATACCACAACTGTAGTTTTCTAAGTTTGAATCTTACAGGACCCACCAAAGAAAAAAGCATGGAAAATTTCAGCGCCTATAACAGTACGAGAGTAGATCCAAAGATTATTATACCAGAGGTTACACCGTGTTGTACACCTCAGCAGTGTCAACGGGAAAAGGGCGACTCTCTAGTAATAGATGGCGATTGTATTAACGACGGAGACAGACTTACATGTCCTGTACACCACAAAGAAATTATCTTCGTCTTTGGCACCGGATGGTGGAACCTTCTCGGTGGAACTTTTGATAAAAACCCAGTTTGGTCAGTCACTTGCTGGGAATGTAAGAAAGAATACACCGTAAAAGCTTGGTCATACAGGGGATAACATGAAAAAGCTCACCTATCACCATTCACATGTTAAAGACTCAGCAAAAGGCCCACAAAGAGAGTACACCGGGAAAACAAGAGACCTCTACTTCGCCGGAGGAGAAGCTGCTCCTCATGTAATTCTAGGTAACATCGACAACTACGGGAAACAGAGCACCAAGTCAACGTTTGGGTATAGCGAAACATACTCTTCCCGACACGAAAAAACGTTCGGTAAGAATTAGGTTAGAATCCTAGTGGGCCCACCAAGGAGAAGTGTATGAGTGAGTGGAAGCGAACATCTCCCGGCTTCTTCGGGAGAAAAGTTAACCGCTTTATACTCTACGCTGAAGATTGTGAGAGCTTCAATAATCATAGATGGTCTTTGAGCTTTACTGGGCAATATACTACGCTAGTAGCAGGCGGAGCGAAGACCTTCGAAGAAGCAAAGAAAGCAGCAGAAGCTGCACTGAGAAAACTCTGTCAAGAAGCGCTAAAGGGCCTATAACTGAACTTTGGCAATAACCTGTGCGTCGGTACCTTGGTTAACTCTTAGGTATTAGATAGCTGAGGGGGGAGAGGTTCAGGCTCCTAGGTTGTTAGAGAGGCTTAGTGATGTGGCGGTGCGCATTAAGCCTGACAACCTAGGAGTTAGACACCGCAATTTACTTTGGGCCTGTAACTCAGCGGAAGAGTAGCGGACTTTTAATCCGTTGGTCGAAGGTTCGAATCCTTCTAGGCCTACTAGGGCTTTGGCGGTCACGTGAGGCTTGCGCAGTAGCACGATAGATGGCTACCATTCCCAGCTAGGACTGGGTCACAAACAGCGTAGGTTGTATGGGTTCGATTCCCATAAAGTCCACCTTCTGCCGCAATATGGAAAAAATAATGGATAATAAACCGGAAACATTAAAATCTTCTGGCAATACTCCTTGCTCAAACCACTTGCTAGGCCTAATCCACAAACTGATAAATGAAGATGGTACCTTCGAAGCCCAGCATTTACAAGGAGGAGAAATACTTTTTCGCAGGAAGGTAGAAATAAAGAAGGAATTGGTCCTCCTTTTCCCCTCCGACGTGGATAAGAGGGGGTGGCTAAGCCACAACGCAGTGTTACTCGAAGAAAACGATCGGTATCAAGCAGCCGGCATCTTCGATGCCTCTGCTCATCTAGTTTGTATCAGGGAGCTACACGGATCGTTTGAAAAGATGGACGGCGGTATTATTAGATACACGGGGGCAACTGTCCAGGTGGAGACGTACATTGCTAAAGAGTGGTAGTAATACGCTATTTTAGACTCCCTGCTCTAGTATTCAAGTGTGACTAGCGTAGCCAGTGGTGGCCAGGTTCGCGCAACTTGATATGGTTCAACTCCATGTGACCCTTGGATAGGGCTTGGGTTCGACTCCCAACGTTAGTCAACTTTTAAAGTAGCAGCTTTTAGCAGGATACCACCTGTGTGGTACTCAAAGCCCGTGATTGGAAGGGTCGCCTTGTGCGACACGGCGGTAATGAGTTGGCAGCAACCAATTGTGAAACCACACTGCTACACTTTTACTTACTCGTTTGGGCGAGTATAAAGAGACATCTAAGCCCAAAGCGCCGATGTAGTTGGCACCTACATTGGGAATGGAACCCTCCTGAATAAGAGGCAAAAATGTTTTTCACCCCCCGGAGATAAGACGGATAAATCGCAGAGGGCTGTCACCCGAAGCGTATTAAACCGCGGTCTTGACAGGGGCAATAGTCGGCATAGTTCAGTTCGGCTGCTGGGGGGTGTATCTTTTTATGCTGCGGCGGGGCAGTGGTTAATTACCCAGGCGGGGTTCGAGTCCCTGCCCGCGGCTACGGGGTGCACGGCGACGGCTCTGAATTCTAAGGCACGTCAAGAGCTTAGGGAGTGTTCAATTCCTCCTCATCCCACTGGAGTTAGTAAGGTGAATGCGGCACGGATTAGCAACTCATGATGTGAGCGAGACTGGGATGGCGTTGTCGAGGGGCCCCTCTATACGCAGCATCGGTTATCGGAGGTTCGATTCCTCCCATCTGAAACACTCCAACTTTCTACTACTAAGGAGCAGCAAATGGCATCGCCCTACAGAGAAGCAGCAAAGCTAAAAGAACAAACTGTTCCCCGCGAGTGCTTCGCCGAACAGATGCGTTTGTTGGCCAAGAAGAACTCTTCTCGCGAAGCACAACGACAAGAAAAGGCGAAACTTAAGAAAGAACGAAAAGACAACCGTCTTGCAAATAAGAAGCTAACAAAAGAGCAACAAGAAGACGAGAAGATAAATAAATATACCGCTAAGACCCTAAAGAATATAAAGAAAAAGATCGTAAGAGCATCCAAAAAGGGACAACGTACTCTAGAGTATTGCGTTGATCTTTGGCCCTTGACCGGCGGTAGCGCTGAGTTTGATTGTGCCGTAAGCAGCGAGGTGCGTAAAATCTTAAAGGACGATGGTCTTAGAGTTGTGGGTAGCAGCTTTCTAGATATCAAGTGGTGAGTTAGATGCTAGCATTAATCATCCTTGGCGGCTTAGCAGCTTACGTTGCAATCGGCCACAAGTGCGCTTGCATTGATATTAGAGACTCAGTAGAAAACGAAGCGAGTGCTAGGCAACTTGAAGACGGTTACCAGTATGCTTTTCACTGGTGGCCTGCTTGGATTTTCACTGAGGGTATACGCATCGGCTTTAAGAAACGAGTGCTGCAAGAGAGAACTCAATACAAAGAACTGAAAGAAGCGGAGACAGAAGTTCAAAAGCTGTTAGAAGAATAGTTTGGTAGTAGCCGGGAGGAGGCGACTTCGTGAGCGCTGAATACCCACGCATGACGTTCCATACGGAACGCGCGGCCTTCGGGCCGTGACCTGGTTGGCAGTGAGTTTACTCTGTCAGTTCTAGCTTCAAGGTGTCAGCTTACAGCCACAGTTTTCGGACTCCCGCTGTATTGAAGTGTACCTTTCTCGTAGGAGTGAAGCGGGGAACACAAAGATCGCAGGCGGTGACACTACCTTTAGGAAAAAAGCATGACGGATAAACTTGTGAGGACTAAGTGATGCATCCGTATCGAAAACCAGCTGCGCTGAAGGAAGAAACTATCCCCGCTAATAATCTCGCTGAAAAAATGCGTTTATTGGCTAAAGATAACTCTCTCGTCGAAGAGCAATACCAAGAAAAACTTCTGCGTCGAAGGGAAAAGCAGTGTAAAAAACGCGAGGATAAAACCCTGCGTGAGTCTGCTAAAGCTGAGAAAGCAGCAATCAAGTTAACTAAGAAAGTAATAAAAAAGATTAACCGCACTGCCAAACAAGGCCGCCGTGAACTGGGCTATACAGTTCTGTTTTGGTCAGAAGATAAATGGCGCCGTACAGTGGGGAAACGGATTCAAAAGTTGTTAGAAGCAAATAATAGTGGCTTCCAGGTGCGCGGCAGTAAACACCTGACTATAAATTGGTAGTACTCAAGCATGGGGAATAAATGAGAACCTAGGGGTGCGACTTTCTATCTTCATTCGCTACCTAGGGTATGGTGGTTGAATAGTTGAATAACTAAGGTTTAGATAGGTGCAAAATGGGACGGCCGCGATTAGGAGCCTACACCGATTGCTATGAGAACAAGAGGCCAGATTCATAGCATTTCTGAACCCCCTAACCCGCGGAGAAAAATAGATGAAACCCTTCAGATCGCAGAAAAACCCAGCGCGAACACGCAAGAATGTTAAAACAAAGAGCGGCGCTATGCACTGCGTTTGCAGCAAATGCAAACACGACGCCAGCGCCCCCAGCGGTAAGACGCACCGTGGTTGCGGCGGTACCTGGGGACCAGTATGAGTGTTAAGAGGTGCCCCGGGCGAGTAATCCCCGGTAACAGTGAGCCTATCTATCTGGGAAGAGACCCTAATGAACGGGCTGAAGTGCGTGAACTATCTGATGAGCTCAGGAAAACGCGCGCGGAAGCACAGACATTCCAACAGTTGCTGATCGAAATCGAAGGAGCAGGAGATGGGGGTTGGGATGGTCCGATGGAAACGCCCTGCCCGACTGCAAAATCGGAAGCTTAGTTGATGCTGTGGCTTTATCTTATCCTTGGCATTACTTGGGTAATCAACGGATCTAGATTTCGTCGGGACGCAGGGAAGGGTAAAGGTAATTCTCTAAGATGTCGTATCCTTTTTTATAGCATTTACTTAGTATCTGTTGTAATAGGAGGAGTCGTCATACTTATATCTTCACTGCTATTACTACTTTAACCAACACGCCTAGCTATTAAGGCGTACTTACAAATTATAATGGCCCTTACCCTAGGTGACGGGTGCCCTCCAGAAAGGGCTTATGAGGCTGAGGGTAACTGGCAATGCCCCCAGCAACACCCCCACGGTGGGGCGTCGGTAATCCGTGGATTAAGGGAACCGGCGCCCCCTGCTTTTTGTGGAGAACTTGATGGCCGAATCCCTGAAATGCCAATGCTGTGAACACTCGCTTCCCGGGGATGGCATGTACGAAATTTGCGAGGAGTGTCGGTGGGAACAAGATTCCTGGCCTGTACCCCTGGATGAGTATAATGTCATGAACAGCATTACTCTTGCCGCCGCAAAAAAGAACTATGCTGACTACGGCGCTTGCAACCCGCACGGTTGCCTCATCAAGACGGGTAAGTACCCCGAGCACGATTGTGCTACCAGTGAAAACTGGTACGAGAGTACGTATGAGCGTGGCCCGGCGTACTGTGGTATCTGCTATGAGCTGAAATAGGAGAAGCTGTGCTAAGTGATCACGATCGGCTAACCATTTTTTACGCCCTAGAAGCCGAAATGCATCGTAGTGACTTATACACCGATGGGCGCTGGATTAAGCTAATGGAATTTCGCAACGACGCTGGTAACCTACGTTCGTTGGTCAACGAATTCTGCTGTGCCGACTACAACCCTTTCTGGGAAGTTCTCATTAGCAGCATCTATGAGATCTGCTGTGTGACTGGTAAGAACAACCTTGAGCTACAGCAGGAAGCCTGTCCGTAACAACTACAGTCATCGTCAGGAGAACAGATGCAGTACTGCAATGTTAAGTGCAACTACTGTGCCCAAAAATTCTGGCGGGATATGAAGCACAGGAATGCCAACATGAGTAGAGTAATGGAGGGTAACTCCATTAGCTTTGTTGAAGCAGCTGTAACTTCAGTTAAACCCCTACCACCTAATTTGCAGGGGCAGTATGCTGGCTACATTCAGCTGTCCCACAGTGCCCGCTTGAAAAACAAGAATTGGCGTGTCTGGTGGGCAACCCCAGTAAAGGAACAATAATGGCAGCAAGACACCCCGACGGTACCTTGATGGCTACCGATGAGTGTAGTGCCTGTGGCGAATTCTGGTGGGAAGTTGAAGAGCCTACCTGTACCTGCCCAGATAAGCAGGATAAAAAATCAGGGAGCGCTAAACTCTTTCTGTCTAGTCACCTACGAGACAACCATAGGGCCACCATTTGCTTTCCGCCCTACTTTTAGGTCCCCATCTCATAAAAAGTAATTAAAGGTTCCTAGGCCATCAACCTAGGAAAGATGCCGGGGTTAACCCGGGCTTGGTGGTGGGGAAAGAGGGCGTCAGGGAAACCTGGCGCCCCCTCATTTTACGGGATAACAACGAACCAAGCCTGTAGCTAGGGAATAGCTTGCCACCACTGTGTAGCCTCGGTGTAGGTGTTTAATAAGGTTGCTCACTTCGTTCGCGTTTATTGTATTAAATACAGACCTTCGGTAAAGAAGAGATACATGTCCTCCACCTCTGCGGTAGGTGGTGGTGTAACATGCGAGTTTGACGTGCATACTACAGTGTGTTAAGTACGTTAACATAGCTGTGTAACAAGCGACCGACAGAAGGCAAGTAATGGCAAACGAGGGGATAAAGGCTTGTAATCGCTATTAATAGGGCGTTAGGCACACGCGAAGCCTTGGACGGCTGTTCATCCCCTACGCCAAAAACTGAAGGAAAAAATAAACAGATGCAAAAACTGTTAAGGACACTAAAAGCATCTCCAGACGACTTTGGAGATGAGATAACAGACGTCGTCCTCAGACTAGATGGATCTGACGATTACTACTACGAAAACAGAGACACACTAGCAATAGCTTTTTGGCTAGGTGTAGATCTAGAAAAAGAGACCACATGATCGCAGAAGCTATCACTATGTTTCTCTTACTCACCGTCTTCTGTCTTATCGCCTGGGCCATCTTTGGTACGCCAAGTACGCCTACATGGGAAGATTGTTGGGACGAGGAATGGGAAACTATTCAATACGACGTCCACTACCTAAACCAAAAAGATAAAACTCCGCAAGAGCGTTTCAACACCCCCGAAGACCCTGAAGCAAAAAGGGTTACGGCGATTATTGAGCCGCCCGAAGAGTTGTAGCAGTGGCAAGTTCCTGGCAAACAATAGCTTATCTTTGGAAACAGACAGACAAACTGCTAACAGAGTTAGGAAAGCCAACCACGATTAAGTACCTTTTTTGGTTGGTCATTATCTGCACTTATGCTTTTGAAGGCCTCGGCGCACCATAGAAGGAGTAAAATGTACCTCTACGAAGTTACAGACACCACCAATGTCAAAAAACAACGTAAATATCTCGTTGTTGCTGCAGATTCTGTTAAAGCACAAAGTCTCGTAGTCAAGCTGCACAGCAAGGTTGAAAAAACCAGCGTGAGGCCGGCAAACGAGGAAGGTGCACGCGACAGAGAAATTCCCCGAGGGCCGCTCACCAACTATTCGTGGGTAAAAACGACAGCGTGGGACGTCTACAAGAACCATAAACAGCAGGGTAAGGAAAAGATAATCGCTGATTATCTGTTCTAGGATAGGAGTAACCATGGCGAGGAATAAAAGGCTCAGTAAAGAGGAATACGCTGCCCTCGTCCGTGAATGGAAGAAATGGGACGCTAAGGTCGCTACAACTAAGCGTAAGGACAGAAGAGAACGCTATACCAGAAATCGGACTCGCGCCGCCGATAAAATCATGCGCAGTATGGAGTTCTTACTGCAGAAGCGAGTTAGAAAGTTGGTACGCCACTGCCCCGAAAAGTTCGAAGATTGCCTCTCTGAAACAAGGATAGCGATATTGCGCAGCGCTTTACCGGGATACGATGAGGCTAAGAGTAATGGTGCTTCCTTCTCTACCTATGCCGTTAACTGGGTTCGTAATTCAGTACAGCGTTTTCTAGATGCTGATACTCCAGTGCGTGTTCCCTATAATGAACAACGTAAAATAGCACAGCATTTCGCTAGAAACGAAGAGATTCCAGAAGAACTGGAAGCCTATAACATTAAGTTCTCTTACGGGGATGAAACAATACTGCCTATAGAAAGAGACCCTAACGGCACCGCGCGATTTGACCTTCTAGCCCACACTAAGCCAAATGCTGAAGAAAAGTTCGCACATAACAGGCTGCGGGAAGCGCTAGAAACCGCCATCAACAAATTGCCCGGCGGTGATGTCGACAAGATGGTAGCCCGCTCTATGCTATGTCCTAGTGAGCCTACTAATAAAAGCATTGGTGACAAGTTAGGTGTTACCCGTCAAGCCGTTAGCATTCGTCACAAGAAGGTTATCGGTCAGCTGCGCCGCCTCCTAGGTAAAGATGCTATTCAGCGTTTGCTATGAATAGGAAAGAAGAAAGATGAAACAACTTGGGCCAGGGACAATTGTTCATCACGACAACCGCGCCTACAAAGTGTTAGCTCATTACCGCAGTAATTCTCGCCACCAAGGCTATGTACTTACTGCGGGGGGAGAGCACCTTTGGGATAAAGAAATAAAAGTGACTTCTTTTGTCCCCCCGCGCGTTGATTTACCAGCTTCCCGCAAGCGTAGACCTTCTTTCTTCAGCTCTTTAGTACGTAAATTTCAGAGGCAACAGGCTAATCGCCAATGACTTCGATCGTACATGGTTATACCATCCATAACTTTCTTCATAAGAAGCATTGGTGCAAAGTTAGGTGCGCCGGCGAAGATGGTATTCGCTCCTTTCGAATTAGAGCCAGCATAGTTATGCCTGAGGATATTATTCTCAAATGGTCTGAGAATGGTAGATATAAAACCATTTGGCGCGTACTAAGTGCTTACCGGGTTGATAAAATGTACAGCATGGGTCGAATGGAAGACGTAATTCGTAAAGGTGTTGTCTTAACAGAGCGTCTCCGTGCCGCCCTTGGAGTCGCCGAGCGCAACCAGTAGGAAAACTAAAATGAACGGACTTTGCGTCAAACATAATTGCAAACTGACTGGCTTCACAACAGCGTACTGCCCTCAATGTGTGCGAGAAGAAGAAGGTGGTGGGCCGACAGCGTCAACTGCTGCTGATGGGTGGTACCTCTACTTCGCTGTGGTTCCGGCTGATTTTCCAGATGCTTGGCCCAAAACAAGTAATTTCGTCACCGCCACCCTCTATGAAGATGTTGCCGAAGCGATGCAAGCCTTCAACGCTCGCGAACACGCCTGCCTAATTCAGGTCGAGGCCCGACCAAAAGAACTATCACTGTGGGCGCCCCACGGGGACCCCCTCGGTAGTTTCGACACTTTTCGCATTTTCCCTGACCCCAAAGCGGAGGTTACTGGTACTGTCGAAGCCCGTTTCGTTATGAGCGTGCTAAAAAAATAGGTGGCGTCGTGAACAAATTTGAGTGGGTTAAGGGGAAAGCAGGTGAGTGGAATTGTCATTACAAGGACCTGCACATAATCAGGGGCGGCTGCTATTGGGTTATTGTACGTGAAGGGCAGGGAGAAGAAGTTGGCACTGGAATCGCAGGTAACCCAGAGCAAGCTCGCTACTTAGCAGAATTGCTAGCGAAAGAAATAGCTGGACATCAGGGAGACTAAAATATGTTGAACCCTTTTCGTAAAAGCGCTAAACCCTTCGTCGAAACGAATGCTGAGAAGATGCCACGCCTAGCAGAAGAGATAATCGACGTCGTCGGCGATAAGCAGCGCTTCGAAAATCAACTGCAAGAAATGGTTTCCTGGTGTGAATCCGAAAGCAGTGAATTTGGACCAAAACACCACGCAGAGGCCCTTCTAACGGAGATCAATAAGGTACTTGCTGTGAAGGTTGGAAAGCTAACGAAACAGTAAAATCTGAGCGAGTGGTGGTTTAAAAAACGAAAGGAGGAGGAACATGATGATAAGCATAGTTGTGTTCTTCCTGATAGTAACATTATTAGTAATTCGAGAGCTTATTTCTCGGAAAAAACCTTCAGATTACGCCACAGTTCGGGTGGAAGTGGCAGACCCGCAACCCAAGGAGCAAACAATGTCCCAACGCGATACGTACGCTTTCACAATCAACTTCAAGAACCTAATTCGCATCGCCCTCAACGATCCTCGGGCCCGCCAGGAAATTCGCGAGGCCGTCGACGAAGGGCCAATGGCGCATACCGAGAAGCTTGGTGCTGCCAACCTCAAAGAAAACGCCGAGGCTAAGGACTCTTGGTACACTGTCTTCGCCGGCACTTCCCGTGAGGTCGCGGCGGGTGAGCAGGGCTTCTTGCTGCGCAACCAGGACGGTACTCGCATCAGCATGCGCCTGCGCTCGCAGGTGCGTAAGGACCACGCGGCGAGCACGCCAGTCGAGACGCTCCCCGAAGCCGATGGCGGGGCTGAGCTGCTAAGACAGGCGCTCATGAGCAAAGACCCTGCCGCCGCCAGAGCCATCATCGCAATGGCCGCGCAGCAAACCACAGAGGCTGCTGTGGGGGCACAGCCCGCCGCCGCCGCTGCCGCTTCGCCTCCCGCGGAGGACATGCCTCCGCCCCAGACTGATGACAACAATCTCGAATCGCTGCCGGTGGCCTGTCCCTTCGACAACGGTGCCGAGTGCGGAGAAGCGGACACGGTAACATCCGCTGCGGATGACGCCCCCACTGTTACCGCCGAAGCGGGCGACGCAGAGGCATCTGCCGAGCTGCCGCCGCCGCAGCTGTAACAAGCGTAAGGCCGGAGTAATAAAGGACGGGCAGGCTGTACCTGCCCGCCCTTTTTTTTGAACGAGTTAGCAAGGAGATATCCTGATGTCTATCATGCGTGCAGCCCTTGCCAAAGCCCTAGTAAAGGAAGATTTCGGGGAGCTAAAAGAGATGGCTGTTAAGGCCATTGCTGCAGCTAAATCCCGCAAACGTAAACTCTCCAAGGACCCTTTCAAGGCTTACGAGCAGCGCATTCGCCGCTCGTCCGGCGCCGGTATCGGCCCTCTTCGCCCCTGCGCCCACTTGGACTGGAAGCCGGGTAGTCCGGCGATGGCAGATGGCAAACCTTGCCGCATCAAGTGGGGACTTAGTGACGGCAAAGAAAACTTCGTTGTTGTCTTCTTTGACCACCACAGGGTCGCTGTCACCGGCAGCGAGAAGACATCCTCACTGGGCGTCGTCCCCGTCGCGCAGTTACAGACTTGCAATTGCTTAGGTTATATTCACACCCGGGGATGCAAACCCCACTAATCAAAGGAAAAACCCATGCGTTACCTGATCACACTCTGCACTGCTTTCTGTTTTCTTGTTGGCTGCGGCGGCGATGAGGCCGCCGGCGAATCGGGAGAAGTGGGAGACTACTGCACCGGCGCCGATGATTGCGTCGATGGTATTTGCCTCGACGAGCTCGGACCCGACACCCCCGACCCCATCACCTTTGAGGGTGGGTATTGCACTTCGGAGTGCGAGTACGTCGACCTCAATGAAGATGGCTACATCGATGTCGATGAATATATTGGTTGCAGCGAAGACGGTCTCTGCCTCATCTATGATGCTGACCCCTGGGGCGCCACCGATACCGAAGAGAGTTACTGCTTTCAGAAGGGATGTTTTACCGACTGGGACTGCCGTGACCCCGACTACATCTGCATGGAGTTTGGTTCCCCGCCGTATACACCGTCGGCGACAGCCTGCGTTCCCCTCGACGTTCGTGTTAATGACCCCGAGGAACAAAACGTCGCCTATTACGAAGACGAAGCACTGCTCTTTCACCCCCTAATACTGGCCCAGGAGTAGGTGTGAAGTGGTTGTTTGTGGCTATCCTTCTCTTCAGCGGCTGCGCTGTTGAGGAGGAGGGCCCCAGCCCAGTATACCCCGAGCTTGAAGTCGACACGGCTATACTGGGAGAGCTCCCCGTTGCTGTTGGTGCTCACTTCGAGGGCGCTTACCTTGGCGTCGGGCCCAACGAACCCTGCGGTATGAGCGGTAACTGGTTACATATCGATGTCGCTAAATTAGATACCAGCCGCCCCGTGGTGCCTATCCGCGACCCGGACATGCCCTGCGACCCCGTCCAAGAAGACGAGCACAGCTGGCTGCTCCACTGCCGTCAGCATGTAATAGCAGCATTTCCTTTTCCTAATTACTGGGATAGGTTTACCTTCACACTGGAGAAGGAGAGTTACACTGGTTACTTCCACTGGAATGTTGACGCCGGCAAATGGTTTCAATGCAACCATGTCTTTGAAATCTCAGAGGCAGAGTTTTTCTACGACTGGAGATAATAAATGAGCGGGGGGCTGCTAATCGTCGGACTCATCTTCTTTGGTTGGGCAATCGTCTCTGATATGTAGGGTGGTGGTTTAATTAGTGTCAAGGGGTGAAGTTAGCCCCTTCCTGGCCCGGGTCAAAGGGTGATTGAAACGAATGACCGGACTTGAATAAAATCAAAAACAAACAAAATAAACGAAAAAAAACATCGTAAAAATACGACGAGCGGCCATAGCTAAGAAGGGGTACCGGTCCCCACTTTGAAGCTTTAGGAAGCCTCGCTGCCATTCGGTGGTGAGGCTTTCTTTTTGGAGAAAACCATGAAAGAACTGAATCCTTGGAGACGTTACAAAGATAACACCTGGCGTATGCAGCGCGGTGTCTATGAGCTCGTTGTTTACGGTAAAACCCTGCACGCTTCCAGTCAGTATACTTGGACACTCTTCACCGAGGGTAAGCTCTTTCGTAACGGTGTCGCCGATACTCTGGGAAGAGCCAAACGGGGAGTATACGAACGCTGGGAGCGAGAAACACAACCGAGGATGTTCAAACTTCGGCCTTCAAAAAAATGGCTACGTGAGGCCGCTGAAGCAGAAGAGGGTTTCGACATTACTATTTGCCCACCAAAGGATAGAAAGTGAGAGAGCTATTCACCTTTTGTCCTAAGTGTAACGACAGTGGTACCCCAGAAACCTGCGATGAGTGCTCATCTCGCGCTAAGCTGCTTAAAAAATTGCGGGCTGGTGACATTACTCGGTCACCCCGGAGGTTTATGCCTCAAAATAGTCTTGGCTTAGAGAATGAAATAGAGTTTGCACATCTCATCTGTAAAATGTGGGCAATCGGTCGTATTGATCTCTTTTGTAACGCAAACCTTTGTGTAGGAGAGCAGACCTCTGAAGAGGTTGAAAACATTCTTCAACGAGCTGAAGCTGTAGTAAAAAGAACTGCGGAGGGGCGCATGCCACCAGGACGAGAACTTTACTGGGTCTGTGGTAACTTTAGTGCCAACTGTAAGACTGAGCTGGGCCCTGAGTCCGGAGTCTGCCCTGACTGTGGCTACACTACCGCCAGCTATAAACTAGAAAACAGGAGATGGAGATGAGCTCTAAAGACAGAGACTTGCTTTGCCGAATGGCAGGAAGCATCGCCGGGGGGATGGCCTTCGCCGGCGCCACCGCCAGGGAGAAAGAGAAGATCGAAGTAGCAGCTGTTTCATTAGCTGCAGGCATCCTCTTCGGAGTTGACGGGTTGCTCGCCGCACGTGCTATGGATGATAAACCAGAGGATAATAAATGAACGAAAGAAAGCCCCGGGTCGGAGACATCTATAAGATTACCCAGACTTTCTGGACCCTCGCCCATAGACGATACGCATACGGGGATTTACTAGAGTTGATAAGACCAACAGAGCTATCGCCATTCGGCCACAAGAGCGAAGATGGGAATTGGATCGTGAGGTGTAAGAACTTCCAGCCCCCCGATGACCGTAGTGTTTGGTCGATGATTCAGTGGCTCATCGCCAACGATCACGTCGTTCTTGTAAAATAAAGGAGAGTTTTCGATGGCGGAGAAGACCGGTAGCAGTAAAGCTCGCTACACTTTGATGAAGGCGCTACAAAAAACAGATAAGTTTTTGAAGCGTGGTGCTGACATCTTTGAAACAGTCTCCAAGGTGGGGGCTAACCCGGGAGTTAGTACTGTCGTCCATGCAGGAATGCGGCTAACTCAACAAGCTTTAGGTCTGGGGTTCTTTGACGCCCTTCGTATCAACAGGTGGCCCGTTTGGTACCCGTCTGCCAGCCACCGAGATTGCTTCTTCGAGCTGTTGGACACTTTTCCCCGTAAGGTCTTTGGTGAAAATAGCGACGACACTGTCACCTTCTATGACTTCTACGATAAAACTATAGCTCGGCTAAAGGGGGCTACCTATCTTAACTATTTGGAGGGCGAAACCGATTACGAGGAGCTAAACGATCTATTTTCTCAGGCTGTCTGGGATAAAATCGGTTCTCCCTGTACGATGATAGCCTCCGGCGGAGGTAACAAGGAAGTTAGTTACCGTTACATGCCCGCGGCTCCAGGCGATGTTTATGAGAGTGAGCTATGTACTAAGGTAATCGATAGAATAAGACCATTCGTGGAGCGTGACATTAGCCGCTCAGTAATGCTTTACGGCCCCCCTGGAACCGGGAAGAGCTGCATTGTTAACGGCATTGCTGCAGCTTTCGGTAAAAAACAACTATTCATTGACGTTTCTAATCTCAACTACTGTAACAGCTCAACCCTAACTAATTACATCGTTCGTATGCAGCCAGATGTGTTGATTATTAACGATCTTGACCGCTTTTCGGGTAGCGGCCAGATGCTGACGACGATTGAAGATCTTAATAAGTCACTCAAGCTGTTGTTAGTAACAGTCAACAACAAGAAACATCTTCCCACTGCAGTACTGCGCCCGGGGCGCTTCGACGAGATGATCGAAGTTGTTTCGCTCGACGCCAACGTTGCTTTGGGTCTTGTTGGTATACCCCGAAATGAGATTCCTGACGCAATGTTTGAGGAGCTAGTTACTTGGCCGGCTGCCTTCATCAATGAGCTGGGTAAGCGCATCAAGTATCTGGGAAAAGAAAACTTGGTAGAGGAGTTTAGCTCCTTGCAGCAAAGGGTTGCCGAGAATAACCCTAAGAAGGAAGAAGAGAAAAAAGCGGCAGGGTCAAACACTGCCACAGAGACAGCAACCCCTGAAGCAACAAGTAGCTAATGGACGAAAACAAACTGGCCAAGTTGCAGGAGATAGGCTACGAGATTAAGAAGTGCTGCGGCCTTTGCTCCCAATTCAAGCCGACGGTTAGGGGAAATATATTCGGCTTCTGTTACGATCAAGTTTATACTCACTTGAAACACGGAGACGAGCGATACCTCAGTGTCAACTGTTTCGGCGTGTGTTCAAAATTCAAAATGAACCGGGGCTTCTTGGTACAGCTGCATAAATTTGCTAATCTCATAGAGGAATAACAATGATATCATACATGCATTTTAAACTAGGCGATGGCCGCGTCACCGCAGCCATTGATGTGGAGAGGGAGCTTATTTCTGGAAAGGATACAGCTTTCGTTAGCCTTGCCTTCTGTTGCCCCAATGACCAATTCTCGCGCAAAAAGGGCCGTCTGATTTCCGAGGGGCGGTTGGGAGCGGGAAAAATCTTCTGTGAGGTGCCTCTCGTCCCCGGGGAGAGGGTTAAATCCCAAGTGATGGCACATCTTCGTCAGAACATTCTGCAAAATGAGATGGCGCCAACAGCATGGGGCCGTAACGCAGCACCCCCGGCCGTTCAGTAATCCCATGGAAGATCTTTACCTAGGTATATTATGCTTTGTGTGTGCCTTTCTCTTTATCGGCGGGATACTATTCGATAAGAAGTATCTAACCAACTGTGCCATTTATACTATCATGGCCTACGCTATTCTTATGTTCTCGCTAAAGGGGGAGAGATGCCAAGCGGAATGGAACGCACACATGGCTGATCACGAGGCCATTCGGAAAAACAAATGAGAAACTTCCAGGTTTACGAAGCGGGGGGTATCCCCATTAAAGCGTGGGTTAACGGTGTTCCTTTCACCACTAAGGCTCGCCTCCAGTTAGAGCGAGTCTCTCGTCTCTCCATTGCCCACAAGTGGGTGGCAGCTCTGCCCGACGTTCACCCCGGGATGGCAGCAACGATCGGTTCTGTCATCATTACTAAGGACGCTGTTATTCCAGCGGCCGTTGGTGTGGATATTGGCTGCGGTATGCGCGGCGTGCTTACCACGCTAAATCGAGATGATCTCGTAAACCTGGCAAAGATTAGAGCTTGCATTGAGAGCCTCATTCCTACGGGGTTTAACTCCCACAATCGCCTCAGCAAAGAAACTAAATTGCTTTGGGAGGAGCTCGACGACGGGCACTTTAAAGTTGTGGAGAACATGCCCTCGGTAACCAACGACAATGTTCGCCTCCAGCTGGGAACCCTTGGCGGCGGCAATCATTTCATCGAGCTTTGTCTCGATGAAGAGGGGCGTGTTTGGATTGTTATTCATTCTGGTTCCCGTGGAATAGGTAATCGTATCGGACAAGGTTACACAAAGCTGGCACGTAAGCTCTGCGCCCAGTGGCACATTAAGCTCGAAGATAGGGATCTTGCCTATTTACCTCGGGGAGAAAAAGCCTTCTCCGATTATATGCAAGCAGCTACCTGGGCCCAACGTTACGCTTACAAAAACCGCGAGCGGATGATGCAGATCGTCCTAGAAGCTCTAGGGGCCACCGCAACAGAAAGCTTCGATTGTCACCACAACTACATCACTTGGGAGAATCATTATGGAGATAATGTTCTCGTAACCCGCAAGGGTGCCGTTTCGGCGAAAGAAGGACAAGTAGGAATTATTCCCGGTAGCATGGGGGCTCGTTCCTACATTGTCAAGGGGTTGGGTAACCCTCAGAGCTTCAACTCTTGTGCCCACGGTGCCGGCCGAGCAATGTCCCGCTCCGGGGCGAAGAAGGTGTTATCGGTAGAGGAACACGTAGCGGCCACTGAAGGCGTTGAGTGCCGCAAGGACAAAGGAATGTTAGACGAATCACCTGGCGCCTACAAAGATATTGACGCCGTCATGGAGGCACAGAAGGACCTCTGTGAGCCGGTACATACATTGAAGCAGTTCCTCTGTGTAAAGGGATAAAATAATGACCGTACCAAAACCGTGGGACGGTGAGGCGCTGTGCAACAGCCTCAGGCGTTCTATCGAAGCTGCTTACAGCTTGAAGCGCAAGAATAAGGGAAAGAGCATTCCCTATAACGGCCCAGAATTGACCAGTCCCCGTATTCTTGCCAGTTCCTCTGGTGTTCAGGAAAGCCTCACAGATGATGGAACTGAGTGGTGTGGCTTGCAGTACCACGAGGATAGGGGCCGCGACGCTTTGGACGTAATCCTGATTCTAGCTATACAATTGGGGATGGAGCAGGGCTGGAGAATGCTGAGTGAGGACTTCTATATGCATAACATAAGTCTCCGCTCAATTACTGATAGTGTCGAGGATCACGTACCAGAAGGACACCACAGAGAATTTGCTCTTGCGGCTATTGAGGCTCTACAGGAAACTTTAGAGAACCCCGGTAGAACTAAGCCGGACTAGTTGTTACTGTTAAGAAGTGATGCCTAGAGTTATTACATCTCCCTGTGCTTGTAAACTGTGGCATAAGATAGGTGCAGATACGGATAACATTCCCGAAGCAGTTTTCGGGGGCATACACTGGTACACGAGCTTACCCCAAGCGGTAGAGAAGTGGAAGAGTTTACGAACGCTACACGTCTTGTGTCGTGGGTCCCTGACTACTATGATACCCTACTACTGGGCTGTTCACCTAAACGGAGAGCACATTAACAACGTATTAGATGATACTGATGACTAAAGAAGAAGCAAGACAACGATTTAATATCCCTCCAGATGAGGAGGTTCCAGGCTTTGTCAAGTACCTACCTTTAGAGCAAACACCACTATCTAAGAAACATTTAGAGTGGGCTAAGTCAATAGCAGGGAGATTTGAGAGGGGAGAGATAAGTGGGCTACATTCACATAGAAAATCTCTATAAAGGTCAGGACATTCTCCTCTTCAAGGAGTGCTATGCCCTGGAAAAAATCCACGGTACCTCAGCAAAGGTGCAATACCGCCGCGGTGAAGGGGTAACCTATTCCTCTGGTGGCTCCTCCCATAAAGTTTTCTGCTCCCTCTTTAATGACGCTCTCCTGCTCGAGAAGTGCATCGCCCTGGGTAGGGAAAAAGTTACAATTCACGGAGAAGCTTACGGCGGTAAATGCCAGGGTATGTCTGGCATCTACGGTAAAGATCTGCGCTTTATTGTTTTCGACATCAAGCTCGATGACACCTGGCTCTGCGTCCCTGATATGGATCAGTTAGCTCAGAGCCTTGGTTTCGAGGTTGTTGACTGGCATAGAGTACCCACTGATGTGGAGGTACTAAACACCCACCGAGATAATCCTTCTGTACAGGCAGCACGAAATGGCTGCGGCGAAGATAAACCTCGGGAAGGCATCGTCATTCGTCCACTCATTGAGCTGAGGAAGAACAATGATGAGCGTATTATCGCCAAGCACAAGCAAGAAGCTTTTTCTGAGCGAGATACTCCTCAGAAGATCGTTGACCCCGCCAAGTTGAAGGTGTTGGCTGAATCTGAAGCCATCGCACAAGAATGGGTTACCGAGATGCGGTTAACTCACGTGCTCGACAAGCTTAAGGCGGAGACTATCGAAGCTACCCGAGATGTCGTCGCCGCCATGGTAGAAGATGTTTTACGAGAAGCTGCCGGCGAAATAGTCGATAGCAGAGCAGCACGGCGAGCAGTAGGGAGTAGAGCGGCTAGGTTGTTCCATGAAAGGCTGCGTTCTGCCCTGGAAGGGGAATAGCTTGGGCTTATTCACAACAATGGGCATAGACCTTGGGCCCGAAATAAGTAGGTGCATGACAAGCAGCAGCTGCAGTAGCTGTAGTACCAGCGGAAGCACCCCAACGTCTGCGCCCCCTCTACCTAACCCCAACCCGAGCAACTTCAAAATACGTCGAATGTACAGGGAATATAATTACCTTGTAGTGGAGCTGCAGTATCCTGACTGTACTAACTATGAGGGACGAAAGATCCTAGTCTTTCGAGGCGTTTCGAAACAGGAGTTACGCAAACTTAAACGAGTAGACCCGCACTTTTGCGACGGAAAACATTCGTCACCGATAGCCCGTTTTGCTCCTACCGTTGAAGGTTGGAGGGACGCTAAAGCTTACGCTCGTTATAAGCGCATGGAGAAACAACAATGAGCACAACGGATAAGTATAGACCCAAGAACCTGAAAGTTAAGCTCGGCGAGAACGCCGGCATCACCGCCGATTTTGGTGAGCCCATCAATGTGGTAGAGGGTACACTACCAGCGCGAACTGTAATTGCCGCCATCCCTTGGCTGGGAGCATTCGCCCCACTATCGTTCAGAGCTGCCATCGAACAAACACTGTGGGAAATGGTAACCCTTTGGAATAACACCCACGAAAAAGAGCGTGAAGGTGTCGCCGGGCTAGAGCGAGAAGCAGTCGAACTGCGCAAGGAGAACGCCAAGCTATCAGAGAGAACCGCACTTGCAGAGTACTGTTTAGCGGGGTGGAAGAAGAAGTTCGCCAAGGTAGCTAAGGGAAAATAAAGCGCAAAAATGAGTGATCTACACTACGATATCATCGAGGTTATAGAGAAGCACACCTGCTACTCTCGCATCGACGCGACCGCGCACGGACTAGCACACGCCGTGAAAAAGATCTTCAGGAGCACCCCGGCTGTATATCAAGTGTGGCATGAGACGAATGTAGGTCCTACTTTCCTCACCCGCAAGGAGGCCTTGGTTCACTTAGGGTACGACAGTGAGGAAGCCCATGCCGAGGATATCAAGGGGTACGGATATCCCGCTATCCGGGAAATTGTTCTTGGTAAGGACATCAACTGGGATAGGTGAAAGGAATAAAAATGAGCTGGGTAATGGTAGATGTTGAAACGGATGGTCCTGTTCCCGGTTTATACTCGATGACAGAACTGGGGGCGGTGATTATTCGAGAAGACTTGGCTGTGGAAAAGATGCCTTCTTTCTATGGTCAGCTACGTCCCTACGTCCTTGCCGACTATATGCAAGAAGCCCTTGATGTTTGTGGTCGTACCAGAGAAGAAGTATTAGAGTTCGAGAATCCTCGCATTGTGATGGAGCGGTTCGCGGTCTGGCTCAAAGAGCTCGCCGGTAAACGGCCAATGTTCATCTCGGACAACAACGGGTTCGACTACCAGTTTGTTAACTACTACTTCTGGAAACATCTAAAACAAAACCCCTTCGGACACAGCTCCACTAACCTCGGCTCCCTCTTCAAAGGGATGCGTAGCGATACTTTTCAATCATTTAAGTATTTGCGTAAGACCAAGCACACGCATCACCCGGTTGATGACTGTCGAGGCAACGTTGAAGCTCTGCTGCACATGAAGCAGAAGATGGGGCTGAAGATCAAACTTAAATAGGGGCCACATGCTTATTGTCAAGAGTTTACCTACGTATCTAAACCCAGACTCTGTTTATACTCAAGTATCCGAATGCGGGGCAGTTTATACAGTTTTACGAGAAGATTTTAGTGAGCAAACAGTTACGAAAAATGGTAAAGAAGTAATTAAAAAGGCAGTTAAGTGCCCGGTATGCGATAACTGGATCTCCTTGAAACAAGCTGAAGATAATCGTAGTAGCTGGAGCCTTCCTTTCCACATTCGGTGGCCACTACTAGCTAAATTGTTTAGGTTAAACAAACCTAAATTGCCTAGAGCAAAAGCTTTACCAAATAAGAGACAGGACTGAAATTAGATGTTGCCAGCAAAGCCGACGTGCAGTAGTCGCAAGAGGATTACGGCTCTGAGTGAGGAGATTGCCAACCTTCATACTCTGCTCCGGGGCTTAGAAAAAGAGCGCGCTCACGAGTGGAAGAAGCACACACGCCACGCAATCTCTTCAGCTTACCCTGTCTGTTGGTGCGGTTCAACCCACAGCTGGGCCCTCGCTGAGCACGGTTACTGCCCGTGTAAGAAGAAGCACTGCTCAAAGATACACCGGGAGGAATAATGGATCAACTTAAAATATCCTGCCCCAAATGTCCAGGGCACATGCGGAAACGTGTCCACCAAGAGCTAAAGGGGACTAGAGTTTTTTATGGCTGCTCCAAGTTTCCTAGTTGTCGAGAGACGATGCCTCTCCGTACGTATGAGTTGAAAATGTACGCAGCAATCGGAGAACGGCCTTCCGGCTATGAAGCCTAGGAAGAGATGGGAGATAACCACTAATGAAAAGCGTAATTCTATTAGCGATCATTACCCTTTTAGGGGGAATTCTCTCCGCGGGTATCCATTCTACAGGCTGTTCCAATTTTAAGGACCGTCGTCGAGCGGCAGCTAACGATTACGCCCGTGCAATTAGTGGGAAGGTAGAGCAATGCGCCCACCCCGGGTGGAGTGCCGAGCACAGTATTTGTGTTATCGCAGTTAACAGTACTTGTAGAGACTTAGTCATCATTGAGGGTAATAGCAACCAAAAGATAAGTGCAAAACAAATTTACACGTGGTGCATTGACACCGGGGGAGAGAACAGGTAAATAATGGGATCTTTTGCAATGACCTGTGCGGTCTCTGGGCTGCCGATTGAATGTGGGGATGAAGTAAGGTACCTTCTACTCACGAAGAGTCCCTACTCAGATAGCATTAGCTGTTACATTCATGACCTCTGGTTCCCTCGCGGTTACCCCCTCCGTGCCGTTTACAATGACTACGGCAGCGTCGAGGAAATTAAAAGTGAGGCTCTACAGCAGACCTGGCTAGACGCTCTTAAACTTGACGTTATCGAGCGGGGCTGGGGGAACAATTCCTGCCACGACATTGATGTTCACAAAGAGATGGACTTTGGGCACCTGCTAGCAGCTATTTGGGAGGGGAGAGTCCATGTTAGCCAAGATGTCCCCATCTTCCCTGAGCTGGGAAAAAACGCAATCCCGTCGCTCACCACGCACAAACAAAAGCTTATCGAGGGGGTACCTACCTTAGAGAATATCAAAGAACTGGCCCTACAAGGGGGGTTTACACCTTTCGATGGTAACCATAGCAAAACTACCGTAATGGTTGATGACGACCAGGGCTACGGTCGTATCCGCGTTCGTTATGGTACCTTCGGTGACGGGAGTGAACCACTCGCTAAGCTAGAATCTTTAGCTAAAGCAGCCGGTTACGCGGCAATGGTTACCAGGGGAACGGGCTCTTACGCCAACCAAGCAGAGCTTCTAATTCGCCCCAACTCAAAAATATCGAAGTACCACTTCAGTAACGACCTATCAGACAAAAATCTACTGGTTGGGCAAGTGATGATACGGGAAGATATCTGGCAGGCCCTCATTACTCTAGAAACAGAAGACTGGCTTGGTAAAACCGTCAAGCTGGAAGCGTATAGGAATTCGGCAGAGAAGATCTGGGATAAACTCTCTGGTGCCAGTAACTTTTCCGCACTAGATAGGATTACACTGAGACACAGTAAGGAACCCTATAGTCGTGTGTTCTGTGACGATGTGGTTCCCTTCACCGTCGGCCTTGCTACTGCTTTCAGAGTAACTTCCCTGAAAAGAGAGGAGCTGTCTGAAGAAGATAAAACCTACTTCTTGGACAGCGCCGCAGAATTAGCTTTTATTCAGAGTATACTGGCTAATACCCGTTACCAGTGGCGCCCTTCTTTTAGTAATGGGCCTCAGTTTGGAGCATGGCAGCAGCACGCTAACCTACTCAATGCTTTCAAGAATGTAGCCGATAAAAAAGTACTCGAATACGCGGAGGAAGACGATGGATAAGTTTACATTTATGACTGGTATTGCTGTTACCCTTGGTGTCCTCTTTACCTACACCGGTAAAGGCGACGCCGCAGCGGGGGTAGCTGTGCTTTACGGACTCTTCATGGTAGGTGGGGGCGTCGCCTGGCTTATTAACAAAGCGGACGAGTAGAGCCGTAATGGAAATTACTACCGTATTTATTCTCCTCGCTATTTTTCAGGTCAAACACTTTCTCGCTGATTACCCCCTGCAAACGGGGTACATGCTAGGCAAGTTTAAACCGTCTCCCGACTACATCGGTCCGCTCCACGCCCACGCCAGCGTTCATGCCGCCCTTACCTTCATTATTGTTTTGGTGTTTTCTTCTTGGCCTCTTGCTATTCTAACGGCCATCTTTGATCACACAGTTCATTTCCTTGTCGATAGGTTAAAGGCTTCGCCTAAGTTGCTTGGAAGACACAAATCTTTAACGGCTAAGGACTACCCTACAGCTACTGAGAAACAAAGGCGGGGCAACAAATACTTTTGGTGGAGCCTCGGCTTTGACCAAATGGCTCACCACTTTACCCACTATGCTATCATCTACTTTATCCTAGTAATGTAATGATCGACCTAACGGATAAAAAGATAGCCGGTGGTTACCGGAAGGTTAAAGGCGGAAAAACAGTTATCATCGCTGTCCTTGAGAACGCCTTTACTGAGTCCATGGAGGGTGCCTACTGTTCTTTTCGTTGCCAGGGCGAGTACAGTCAAATGACCGGCTTCTTGCTTGGGACCTTTAGAGAACGCTTTGATGCTGCTAAACCCGGCGAAGAGTTTCGCTGGAGCAACGCCCGCTATACTAGGCTGCATGAAGGAGAAGTTCAGGAAATTGTCGGGGCCAGCCCCTACAAAGAAGCTTGGTTTTAGACTAGGAGAAAAACAATGGATAATTTTTGGGCATTCGTAAAAGAACACCCGGGGTGGACCTTTCTCATCCTACTCATTATTCTCGGCACAATAGAGAGCTGTGTCGCGATGTTAACCAACAGCCGTTGACTAGAATTCAAGGATAATGTATGAGCGCATGCGAAAAATTTCGAGCGATAATCTGCGCTAACATCGAAAAAATGGATCGTCCCGACTACAGCTCTCTACCAGGTATTCTCGAAACCTTTGATGGGCTACACCAAGCCAACCAAGAGAATACAGGCAGCAAGTGCACACACCCTGACCGCACCGAAGAAGAGTCTTGTGAAGAGAGAGCAGTGGGGTGCTCGGAAGACTGTACCTGTTGCATGGGTGCACGGCGAGTAAAAGTAGAAGATAAAGAGGGAAAATTTATTGGCCTCCACTGTACCGATATGGGAGACACTGTTATTGTTGTTCGCCTCGACGGTCATGGCATGCTGTTAAGCCTCTTCCACCCCTCCAAAGTGGAGTTCATAACATGAGCGATAGAACAAGTCTCGGCAACCGCATGAAGAAGTATGAGGGGGTCCCCGACAGCTACCTTGTCCCCCGCATGCCGGTCATCCTCCGCCTCGATGGTAAGGCTTTCCACACTTTAACCAGGGGCATGGATAAACCGATTGACTGGCGTTTCAATGAATGCATGGCACTAACTGCACAGACACTGTGTGAAAACATCGATGGTGCTAAGATTGCCTACACACAATCGGATGAAATTTCTCTCCTACTGGTAAACTACCGGACCCTACAAACACAGCCCTGGTTTGGTAACCGCGTCCAGAAGATGTGCTCAGTGGCGGCCAGCATCGCTACGGCCAGCTTCAACAGCCTCTTTCTGCGTGTCTTCCCTGAGCGTGGCATCATGGGGCTCTTTGATTGCCGCGCTTTTAATTTACCAAAGGAGGAGGTAGTCAATTACTTTATTTGGCGGCAACAGGATGCGTCTCGTAACTCCGTCGCTTCTCTGGCCCAGGCCCACTTCAGCCACAAGGAGTTGCATGGAAAGGACTTTGGGGCGATGCAGGATATGTTGATGCTGCAGAGAGAGATCAACTGGAATGCCTGCCCCACTGTACAGAAGCGGGGACTCTGTATCACACGAGGCGCCTCTCTCCAAAAAGTGGTACAAAACGGCGAAGTAGTATCAACTGCGCGCCACAGCTGGGGAGAGGATAATGACATTCCCAGATTTAGTAAAGACAGGGGCTACATACAACAACTTGTAGACGTTGAAGAGGGATAAAGTGCAGAAACAAAACAGAAACTTTTTTTCCCTGGCACTAGCAATGGCGTCACTTTGGTTGCTATTGCTTATTGCCACTACAGCGATTCACCACGCGGATAAGTACAAAGCTGTCAAGCGAATCGATTGGAGTGGCTATAGCCCCTTCAACTACACTTGGGCGATGCTGGTAATCGGAACCTTCGTGGGTGTGCTTGTGGCACTCATCCTTAGTGAAAAAGAGGACCACTGGCCGCGACTACCGAAGAAAGATAAATGAGCAAGGACACCCCTGAGTGGATTAAGAAGCACATACAAGAGCTCAAAGATACCGGCAAGTGGACGGAATGCCACGAGAAAGGGCACGATATTATTTCTCCCCAGAACCTTACCTGTCGTCGCTGCGGCGTCAACTTCGGAGATATAGTACCTGTGCAAGGAAGTAACTGAATGTCATCGTGGAAAAGGATTAGGCCCAAAGAGTGCGACCTTTGTAACAAACGTGCTATTTGGGAACACCCCCTTGGGGGGTTTCGCTGTCAAAACTGCGCGCGCCCAAGTTGCCCGTGTAAGCGCTGTTCCAAGCGAAAAGAAAATCTTGACGAGAAATTAGCAAGGGAGAACAGAGAGTATTGGGAAACACAGTCTTCTAGAGCCCTGCATAGGCTCGAGGCTGCGGATAATAACCGCTGTTTGTTGCCTGGTGAAGACGACGATCGTTACTAAAGGGAACAGGGAATGAATACTCAATCTGGGGGGAATACTGTAAAAGACCTCAAAAAAATAATCAAAGGCTTACCTGACGCCGCAGAGGTTGTTGTCTTCCTTCCTAACAGACTCGGAGAGCGTGCTTGTACAATCACGCGGGATAAAGATAAAGAGGGGTATAAGTACCTAGTAATACAAGTTCTTCCTTTACACCCCACGGAGATAAAGTGAAACTTGAAGACATTGGCTTTTACACTCTCACCGACCACCGAGCTAAAACCTCCAGCGCTATCTCCCCGATGCAGCGCTGTGAGATGATTCTCACTTACAAGTGTAACTTCAAGTGTGACTACTGCCGAGGGCCCAAAGAGGGTTGTGGCGATGATACCACTGTAAGTCAAGCTATGAAGGCACTAGACAGCTGGTGCAGCGACGGGCTTCGCAACGTACGCTTTTCCGGCGGCGAGCCGCTTACAAGCAAGTACTTGTTCGCCCTCGTTGCCTTTGCTAGAGGGCGAGGTGTCGAGCGTATCGCCATCTCCACCAACGGTAGCTTTCCCCTCAAACACTACCTCACTCTGGTTGATCTTGGGGTCAACGACTTTTCAATCTCCCTCGATGCTTGCTGTGCTAGCGACGGCGATGCTATTGCTGATCTACCCGGTAGTTGGAAACGAGTTACTAACAACATCAGGGAACTGTCGAAGATCACTTACGTTACTGCTGGCGTTGTTCTCACTGAGGGTAACATCGGGCGTACCTTGGAGATCATCGAAACAGCCCACGAGCTGGGTGTAGCTGACATTCGCTTGATTACCGCCGCTCAATACAATGAGGAGGATCTCAAGTTTCTCCGTCTTGTGCGGCAGGAAGTCTTGGGCGCCCACCCAATACTCAAGTACAGAGTTAATAACCTGCTTAATGGTCGCAACGTGCGGGGCATCAAAGAGACGGATAACCACCGCTGCCCGCTGCTTAAAGACGATAGCGTTGTTCACGGCGACAAACACTATCCCTGTGTTATCTACCTGCGAGAACATGGCGATTCTATCGGCACTGTAGGTGCTTCAATGCGAACCGACAGAATAAAGTGGGCGGAAGAACACAACACCTTTGCAGACGAAATTTGCCGCAAGAACTGCCTCGATGTCTGCATTGACTATAACAATAAGGCCGCCGGGTAAACAGATGACCAAAGAGCTTAGCTGGTACGAGACGGATACCAAGGATAAGGTAGATAATCATAAAATAGGTTCCGGCGCTAGCATTCTCCCCTTCAAGGGATTCTACTACTCCACGAGCGTTTCTGACACAGGACATCTCTGCCGCGAGGTGGTCGCCTCTTACGCCGCCCTATTGTACAAAAAAAACGTTCAACTGGAAACTAAGGTTTACTTAGCGATCACTGCCCCCACTAAAGAAGGGCTTATTCTTGGTGTTAGTAATATGCGCTACCAGGTACACCGGCTTGAAGAACAGCTTGGACTTAAACCCCACACTATCCGCTGCTTAGCCGCCATGTCGGCAGTAGGGGGCTTCGCTACTCGCTGGGTTGTTGAGGCAGCTCACGCTTGGCGCTACAGCCGCCCGATGTATTCAATGTACCTAGGTGAACTGCGCCGCTACTACAGAACTATTCGCCGTGGGCGGCGGTTGCCAAGGTCCCTACTGCACCGGCTAGTGGAGAAGCGTTCGCTTAAAGAGCTCTTTGGAGACAGCAGTGCAGAGGGATGGAAAACCGGTTGGGGCTCCCACGGCAGAGCTCACTTTGAGCGCACCCTGAAAAACAACCCCAGTATAAGAGCCGATTTAGGGGTAGAGGCAATTGTTGGGCCCAAATCAACTCGCTGGGTGGTTAAAGATACTGTAGAGGAAACACCGAAGGAGCTACCAAGTGTTTGACAGAATTAATATTGGTGGGGGAACCACCCACAGCTACAACAAAACAGAGGTTGTCGAGCATAGGGCCCCGACAGATGAGAGTGTTAAAATTCTCCGAGCCATGGAGAAAGAAGCACTTGATTCAGTGCTCGGCGGCTTTCTTGTCCAGGGTAACACCCTAGAAACTGTCAGTCTCACAACTTCCAGTAGAGGCACCGGGTTTGACGCCTCCACTTGGCATTATGCTTTCCGCCTTAACGGCCAACTCTATAAAGGAACCGTTAAGGGTCCTGAAGGCGTGGAGCTGGCGCTGGATCAGGGAGCTGCTCTACGAAAAGCGATTGAGCGGCTCTCCGGTTGCATCACACACCAACTATTTGACAAAGCAATCAAAGACATGACTTTGTGGGAGAAATAGATAGGAAATGAAATACTTACTACTCGCGTTATTGTTCGTAATGGGGGCTTGCGGTGGCCCGAAGACTCACGTCGATGTCACTGTTGATAATGGTGTTTGTCGCGCGAACGCCACGGTCAACGACATTTACGCAGGCCTAGACGACAGCCTAGAGGTGATGGCCGAGCACGAGTGTCAACAGCTCGGCTGGGTCGAGTGTAAACGCACCAATGTTTACATTCAAACAGAGCAAGGCTGTCAGGTAGAAAAAACTCGCGTAACAGTTGACTGCACCGAGGAGGAATGGCAGTGAAGTGGTTGCTGCTCCTATTACTCTCCCTTTTCGCTTGTCAACTTCACCCAGTAGCCCCTCAACAACCTGATAGTTTTTGGTGCCTAGCCCGGTGGACTGAGTGTTCAGGGGACTATTGTCCCTTTGATAGCTACTTTAAGTTGGGGAACAACCAATGCGTTACTAGCCGGGGTACCTGCGAAGAAGCGAAAACAGACTATCTACAGTTCTGGCACGACAGACAAGGAGAAGGGGGTTGGTACTACTACGGAGAGTGCCAATACGATTACTTTGTCTACTGCTTTCAGGGACCAACTCCCGGGGACCCGGAGTATTGCTGGAGCAGCTTCTACTCCTGTAATGTTGAACGGAGCAACAACTACATATTCTCAGAGTGTTATCTGAGGAACACTCCGTAAGAAAAATTTAGACTATGAGCGTACAATTTCCCTTCGGGAAGAAAACAATTGAGTTTCCCTATAACCCCGACGAACTCGCCGATAGGCTACAACATTATGTAGACCTTAGGGGAGAGGTGCGGGGTAAACACAGTAACGCCGTACAAAGTTACCTCAACATGGTACTTGAACTTGAGCAAGATGACCTAGCAATTGAATTCATGGTCAATGTTCAATCTCGGGGGAATGGCAGTCATCAGGTTCGTATCTTCTATATGAACAATGAAGTGCTGGGACTCTCTGGTTACTACACAAGTAAATCCATTGATACCAAGGTTGACCTTTATTCTCCCGGCAAATGGGAAGCTCTCTTACCCCCACAGCAGGTATAAATTATGACTGAATGGAAAAGTAGCTTCGGTATAGCTTATGTTCGCTCGGAGGATGCTGCGGGGGTAGTATCTTACCGGGCCACGGTAGCCGGGGAAACGATTCGCCTCATCTATGTACCCAACTTTGCACCGAACTGGGTGAACGGTGGTTTTTTTAAAGCACTGGTTAATGACCTTAACCTTCCAGAAGATTATCTTTGTTTCGAGGATGCGGAGATTAAAGCTTTGGACTTTATTCGAGCGGACATAGAACAACAAAACACTGACCTTAAAGCGGAGCAGACCGCACTTGGTGAGAAGTACAATCAGCTATCTAGGGTACTTGCTGTATACCCAGAGAAAGCACCATGAATAAGCTATTTATTATCCTTTGCCTCCTTCTTTCCGCCTGTACTGTCCGGTGCGGCCCCGAAGGTAAAAAAGCTGCCTCGGTCTGCAGAGCATTGTGGTTTGAAGCGCGGTCTGACGTTCCACCGCCATCGAAGTGGCCAGCAACGGAATATATCAGGAAATGCTGTGAAGCTGTTGCCGACTTTGAAACAGACTCCCGCGAGTATAACGCTTGCGTTACTGAGATGTACGGCGCAACCCTGAGCAAAAACAAATGAACGAAAACCTCTTCGATAAGATTCTCAGCATTCTCGATAATAACCGAGGGCGTTGCTGCGATAATGACGACGATGCTCTTGCTTTAACTGAGGCTCTTGTTCTGGGACTCTCCGCTTGCTACACCCTGACACCAAAGGATAAACAGTGAAGTGGTTATTACTGACAGTTTTACTGCTGGGGTGTACAGCATCTCAGAGAGATTGGCGCCAGAACACATACATTGACGTTTCAGCCGGTGGGGATACGGCACGGCCGGAAGACTCCTTCATTTCATCGGGCATCAACTACCCCGTTGTAGGAGAACTGTGGGGCACAGTGGGAGCTTGGTCTAGTATGTATGGCGAATGGGGACCTTACTGGGGTCTCAGCTACGCTTGGGCACCCTTTAATTAGTAGGTTAAATATGCCAGTAATAAGTCTAACAATGACCCAACTGATTAAGCTCGTTAAGCGAGATGATGAAATAGGTAACATTGCCCGCAATGAGCTTAAAAGAGTCAACCCACGGGCAACCCCTTGGAAAGTGACAACCTATAAATCCCTGGCAATGCACCACGCCAAAGAAGACTTACCGGACAAGGAGATTTGGAGCGTACTCAATGCTCTAGGGGAGCCCGTTCAAGCGAATTTAACCCATAGAGAAGCTAAGAGGGTAGTCTCGTCCGGCAGAAGGTGCGCAAGAACAGAGCACAAGAATAAAGACGAGTCATATCGCAAGCCTGAACTGTTCTACGGCTAGGCTAAGCAGATTGCTAGGCGTGTAACTAGAACATTCAATCGGCCCCTAAGCTTTTTAGAGCTTCAAAAAATAAAGTCAGAATGAACCGTGAGCTACAGCAAAACATTTTCTTACCTCTTTAACCAGGTTGCAAAAGAGAAGAAAGCCTCCCACAAACGCTACAGTAAAACAGAGGACTTCCTTTTCCCCACTGATTATACTTGGTGTGCCCAGCCTTGGAAACCAGCTGTCAAAATACCGCAGTTAGAAGAACTCATCTCGGCTTTCAAGGGCACTGAAGTCCCAATCGCCGGGGGAGCTGTCCTAGGAGCATACTTAGCTGTAGCTTACGGAGATGTAGACATCTTTCCGCTATCAAAAACATGCATCCTTACAGCTCAAGATACGCTAGTGAACTTGGGCTATAAGCGAGTCGATGATTTTCCCCACTGCGATAATTTTGAACACCCCGCTGACGTCTATCGTAAAGTTCAGGTCATTAAAGCCCATACCGATATTTATGCAGGCAACTTAGAAAGTAAAATTGCTTTTATGTTGTCTCGATTTGACCTCTCAATCTGTCAAATAGCTGTTTTAAACGGTGAAACGGTTAGTAACAGAACCGCGCTAAACGACATGAAAACGAGAACACTACGCTGTACCGACACAGTGTGTTTAGCTTCGTTAATGCATAGAATTGAAAAATACAAAAAACGAGGCTTCAAGATTATCGACGAAGAGGATTTCAATGAGCACTCTAAGCAAATTCAGTAAGGAAGCTCTTACTAGCGAGCTTGCCCGCCGCAAAGCTATTGAAGTAGCCGCCGAGGGCGCCAAACGGGAGGCCTGGGCTGATACTGTAGGGAGCTTTCTGACCATCGAGATGGTAAATCTCTTTAGGCCCAACCATAACCGAAACAGTTGTAGCGACGAGCACACCAATAACGCTGATCTCACCAGCAAAGGTTACCCAAGGTGCTCCCGCTGTTACTTATTAGACGCAATTACAGAGCGTTGGGTATCTAGTGACATGGAGATTATCCTTAAAGTCGAGCCCCGACCAAAGCTTACTTAAATGGAAAAGAGACTCAGCGTTGAACTAGGCGGCGATCACAGAGAAAGTCTCTGCTACATATGCATCGGCATCTATACTACTTTTCGTACTTCCAGGGGAATTCCTATCTGTAAAGGCTGTAAGGAACGGCACTTCTTAAGGGAAAGCGCCGATCTAAAAATTACCCCAGAGAGTGACTTTCTTGACGAAGATACGCCGCTTATGTTTGGCACTGACTAAACGGAGTTAACATGATACGCTATGGGCGAGTCCGTTGGTTTAATAAGCACTTTGGTTATGGTTTCATCGCTGCGGAAGACGGACAAGATGTCTTTGTACATAACAGTGTTATTCCCCCCGATGAAAAAGGCTGGCGAGGACTACAGCGGGGGGTAAAGGTGGAGTACATGCGAGAGGCTACCGATGAAGGGTTGCGTGTCACGGAACTTACTGTATTATGAGCGAAGGTTCATTCTATCAGCGACTTAAGGCTCACACAAGCATTCCGATGGTTAAGGTAGCTGCAGCAAGCGGAGAACTTAACCTAAATAAACCGCTATACATTAAGAGAATGCTTGGTGGAAAGCTAATACACGTATCTGAGGGGGCATGCGTTGATTTCAAATCTAGGTCCGCTTATTTCACTTGGGATATCAAAGAAGCGCTCAAAGTCGGCGGACTTAGACTTGTCGTTCTACCCAATCGTTGGCTCAAGGAATTAGTAACAACCGGGAAACTTGAATCTCTTTCTCACCATGCTTTGGTTTTTAGCCCCGCCGCAAAACCTTACACGCTTAGTGCAAAATACGTTGATTGCCGCGACTGCGCCGACTCTGTCTGGAACGATTACTTTTAAGGAGGCCGTTTGAAACGGTTAATTACTAGCATCTTATTCCTTCTGTCGCTAGCTACAACTGTAAAAGCAGAACCGAGGGAGTTTACCTGTAAATTTAACGAAGAGGGAGTACGCTGCCTTACCGTAGAAGAGGATACACTTACCCTCAAAAGCGGCTTTCTCATTGACTTCGATCCTAAAAACCGCGACGGTTTTTTCTACGTTGGCCTCGAAATGGTCGACTGGAAAATGGGTAAAGAGGAATTTTCACTTGATTTCGGCATTGCTAACAGTCGTTTAATGCTGGGATTAGGTTGGGGCGCCTTCTACAAGGGCAAAGTGGGTCCTTTCGTCTGGGCTGGCTATAATATTGCCGACAACTCGCCAGCTTACGGAGTTGGTCTTACAGTGCTAAAATTATGAGCTTTGAACGAAGTAACACATACCGTACGCGTATCGTCAGCTATACTATGTGTGAATATAGCAAACGCGTGCGGCGCCCGGTGCATTCACTCTTTCTCTGTATTGAGCCCAGTTATTCACGCCATGGAATTGGTAGATTGAAAGTTTGGCTAGAAGAGACACCCTTCCTCGAGAAGAGCGGCATCGAAAACGCCCAAACTACCTATAAAATATCTCTCCAAAGCTGGGATTTCGTTCTTGATTCGCGTGACACCCTTGAGGAAATAGGGTTTCAACGGTTGGTGCTAACTGAAGCTTTGGCTAACGGGGAAGTACATGGAAAGTTCGCCGTAGACACAGCGCATCAGCTTCTTCACGCTTATGCTATTACTGTGCCTGAATTTCGCAGATCAATGCGGGAATATCTGCCCAATCTCGTTGATTCTTGGGAAAAGGCATACGGGTTAGGGGATTGAAAGAGTTAACAGCATTTATGCACCTAGTCGTAGGAGAGGCGTGGTATAAACGTAACTCTTACGTGATGCTCTACCACCACCGTATTTGTGCTAGGCTGTACGCTGCAGAATTTGGAGTTTATTTATGAGGTCCCCCCAAAGAATTTGGCCCCTTCTAGAAAAAATTAGCGTTCTGTGGTTACGTTACCCGGACACGCGTTTGGGACAACTTCTGAGCAACCTCACCCGGGACGGAGAAGATATTTTCTACATAGAGGATGAGGAGCTAACAGCGAGGGTGCAGGAAAAAATTAATGACGGTTTTAGCTGATGAATTTCTGGTAAACTTATCGAAGTACGGTAAAATTCCAGGTGAGATTAGAGACCTCGATAAAGATGGTTTCTGCTGTTACACCTGGGGGTGCGATCTTCTCGATAGCTTCGTCTCCATCAACTTCGACGTTGCCAGCACCTTCGAAACTGCTCGCTATTATAACAGCCACGCGGCTATTTTTGGCGTCTTTAACCACCCCGGCATTATAATTAATTGGCATGCACCCCGATGCTCTTATGGAAGTCTCGGGGTAATTATCGCCGGACCTAACGTGATGCCGGCAGCTAAGATCGAGAGGATTACTTAATGAAAAACTTCAACTCTCTTGCTGCGGCGGAACAGCAAGTTCTCGCTGACAATGCCGAGATACTTGCTAAGCAGACCGCCGAGGCTAAAAAAGAATTCGTTGCTTTCTTTAAAGAAGTACTCCTAAAAGACGGTTGGTACAACGAAACAACTTTAATCCTTGGAATGGCCTGCGCCCTAGCTAAACAGTGTGCCGAGGCCGGTCAAGACTTTACTACCATCTTAGAAAGAGCTAACTCCATTGTTTCTCTGAGTAAAGAAATGGGGAAAGGTAAGTAAACCGTGGAAACCTTCAGTTTTGTGCTAGCTTGTTGTCTACTTCTCTTTATTATTCTAGGTTTAGGCACTGAAGTGGTCGCTAAAGAGCCCTACGCAGGTAAAGCATCTGATTGCCTCCTTATCCTTGCGTGTGCTATCATCATAACCGGTGTTGCCCTTCCAGTATCAGTTGTATTTACCCATCTGTTATAGAAATGCCAGTCGATAAAAATTTTCCAGCTAAACAGCTTTCTCTCGATTTTTGCGAAGATGCGATCAATTTCGAAAGTTTTGACCCAGAAACCAATAAGAGCTTAGAAGCTAAGCATTTAGGGGTAGCATGGGTTTTAATGACCAAACTGATATTACGAGGGGCTAAGGACCCAAATAAAGCTCGCGAACACCTTGTAAAAGCAATTGCTGACTTGGACCCAGAAACAGGGTTTGAAGATAAAGCCGATGCGAAAACAGAAACTTAAACCGAGTCAATGGGTGCGGCTGCTGCTCGGAATGACTCTCAGCCTCTGGCTGTTTTTTCTTGACGGTGGCTACTGGTTACTTGATAACTGGTATACGTTCTTTAAAGCGGCAGCAGCTTTCACAGCGGCGTTAGCCACAGTCTGCACCTTCATCTTCATCTTCATTATGGTGATAAGTGAACGAGATTACGATAATTGGTGAGTCCCCCGAGAAAAAATACGAAGCAGCCCCCCTTACCAGCCTCAGCTATGGACGCATTTGCGGCCTGCTAGAATTAAAAGACATCAGCGAATTAACTAAATTAGCACGTGTAGTCACACTGTTGGGGTTTCACCCTGAGGGAAGCTTCCCTCTACGAGCAGCATCGGTGGCTGCACGCTCTTTAGAGTTAAGCAGCGCTAATATTCTACTCGGTAGCCGCGTCGCAGCCTGTTTCGGCCTTTACAGTGCCACAGAACCACTAGAGTGGTATGTTCTTCCGGGGGGAGAAGAAGTCGTATTATTTCCGCACCCTTCGCCTCACAATCGCTGGTGGGGTGACCCCAAGAAAACTAAAAAAGCTAAAGATTTTATTTGGGACATTTTCTGGGAGCAAGAAGATGTAGAGGGGGAGGCGTTTGCTTCTTAACAACTAAAACTAGGTTATTTTATGGAACATTATGTTTATCTCAAAGTACCGTTTAGAGCTTCAATTTGGGGCGGCGACAAAGCGATCCTTCCTACAAAAGAAGACGACAGGGCAAGGCTCCGGCGACAAAACGCCGGCACTCGGCTAGAGGCGGTTACTCATATGAAGCCTGTGTGGGTTCCGCGTAAATATGCTTACCGAGTTGAACTTTGGCCTGAGATTATTCCCGAAATAGCCCTCTGGGAAACAGTGCGCAAAGTGGTGCTCATAGAGGACTAAATGCAACTACCAGTGATTACGAAGGTAGATGTTTGTATCTACCACAGCCCTTGCTCCGATGGATTCGGAGCCGCCTGGGCCTGCTGGAAGCGCTTTGGCGACTCCGTTGAGTTCCTTCCGGGCATTTACGCTGAAAACAGAGAAGACGAGGCCTATTGGCTGGAGAAAGTAAGAGACAAGCACGTTGTCGTTGGTGATTTCTCCTTTGAACGCGAGTTAACTGAAAAACTGCACGCAGCGGCAGCCTCTCTCACCGTCATTGACCACCATGAGTCTGCAGCAAAGAAGCTAGAGGGCTTAGATTACTGCTATTACAGTGGCGAGCATTCTGGTGCTATCTTGATGTGGAAGGCTTGCTTCGCTACAAAGGGTAAAATACCGCATACACATTTCGGGCCAATATTACCTCCGACGTTACTTCATTTCGTCGAAGACGAAGACCTTTGGACGTGGAAGTTAGGCAGCGCCCATGAGATCTGTGCTTACATTAAAAGCCTTCCCTTTGACTTCGAGGCCTGGAACCGCCTAGCGCATGACCTGGAAGAGCTTAAAGGGGGTATACGTATTCGAGAACTTGGTGCAGCGATGCTAAGTAAGCAAGAGGCTATCGCCAACTCTATTCTAGATGGAGCAGAAGAGTGGAGTTTTTGCGGCCACAAAATATTAGCTGCCAACTGCCCCAGTATTTTAGGCAGTCTTGTTTGTGAAATGTTGAGCAAACTGGGAGAATTTCCCTTTGTCGGTGCGTACCGTATCAGTAAGGGCAAAGTAACCTGGTCGTTGCGCTCTACTCCAGAAACTGAAGACGTTTCAGCTATTGCGCGGTGTTTCGGGGGTGACGGGCATACTGAAGCAGCCGGTGCCTCCATGCCAGTGACAGAGGTTGACTTCATCAATAGGATAGTAAGGCCATGAGCAAAGTAACTATGCTAATGGTTAACACTGCACTAGGGCCGATTAAACGGCGGCTCGAGGGATTAGAGCGGGCAACAATTAAGCTCGGGGAAGTGACACTAGCTCTACTTGACTTCAAGGAAACTGTTAGCACCATGTTAGTTGATGCAGTCACGGCAATAAAAACATTAGATGAACGCCTACTAAAGCTGGAAAGCAATGACGAAAAAGAAAACAAAAGCACGCCTTTTCCAAGTTCATCGAAACTTCCTAACTGAGAGCGAACTGGAGGCTTTCATGTTCCACATGACGTGGACTAAGTGGAGGCCAATACAAAAACGGCTGGGTAACTACGCCTTTCGTATTTACGGGCGGGCTTATAGTAAAAACTACGGAAAATTACCAAAGACGCTAAAGAACATTGCTAATCGTCTAGAGTCCCTCGTTCCGCAACAGTGCTTTACCACTGCTTTTTTGCAAAGGCATGAAGTCAACCAAGGAATAAGGCCCCACCGTGACCCGATTAATTATACTGGTTTTGCGGTAACCGGAATCTTTGGGGGCTTCTCTGGCGCCGAGATGGCTATCGGCCGTGGGTCTCGTGTTCGACTTGAGCCGGGGGATGTTCTCGTTCAACGTTGTAATGTCAACCCCCTACCACGGCCGCTTTATCGGATGACTCAGGTAACAAAGGGAATTCGCTACTCTTTAACTCTTAATACGGTTGGATAGTTGGCTAAAAATAACCTCGACCAAGAGAAGAAGTCTCTACGAGCTTTATCCGTTTACTCCTTAGTTCCCGGAGTAGCTGCCGCTTTAAAGGGGGTAAAGGGGGAGGGTAAACTTAAGGGCCGCTGTCTAAGTTGCGGGCGCTGGATTAGAATCAGGAAGAACAAAACCCTTCATGCACATTTGACCCACCACGGGGCTGACTGCAAGGGGTCGGGGTTCCGTCCCGGGCGCGTCGGTGCGAGGTGCTGGTTATGCAGACAGTACACTACTTATGTGATGTTTAAAGACGGCAGCGGTGTAATGGCGCGGCATGGGGGGTTAAAGGGAGAAGAGCTGTGTGAAAACAGCGGCCAAGTGCTTGTTCTTGGTGATTACGGTAAAATAGGATGATGTTAAAGAAGCTTCAACTTTATGGCCGTGTACCAGGAGAAAGGCCAAAAGGAGAAGAGCAGCTTGGAAACGAAGTGTCTTGGGTTTTGTTGGCGAGTGGGGGCCTCCTTATTGCTTGCCCCGATTGTAGTGGCAGGTACACTCTGAGAATAACATCCGGTAATAGTGTGCCAAATAAAGTTCCGGCGCACTTGTCCGGGGGTACACTGTGTCCTGGTAGTAAAAAAGTAACGGCTAAAAGACCGAGCTTAGCCGAGTGCCCCCAGTGCCTCAGGCAGGTTAAACCAGTAGAATACCCTAGTATTTATAGTAAATCTGCATTAATATATACGGAGCACTTTGATACTGAAGGGGGCTACTGTAACGGTAGCAACAAATGGGTGCCTGAACCGATACCGAACGCAGTACCGTCGGTGCCACTAAATTACTTCAGTAAAGTCAACGAATCGTGGTTTGGCTAGATGTGCGAAGGGCTCAAAATAGAGAAGAAAAAGAATGAGTAGCGAAACAGAATCTCTAAAACGCCTAGCTATCTATGGCCGCGTTCCAGTCGGCGACGTCACCGTACCAACCCAACAAGGTTCGTGCTTCGAATGTGGGGGCTCCCATAAAATAGACAGATCCGGTCACGTTATGGGCCATGCAGATCAATACGGAAGTAGCTGCCCTGGGGCTGGCTATAAACCACAGACATCTGGAATCGGTCTTTGCAGTCTTTGCAAGCTACGAGTAAACATTAATTACCTTGACAATAAGATTCTCAACCACAAAATGAGAAAGAACAATAAAATAGTGCCGTGCCCGGGGAGTGCAACAGATAAATATGCCAACTGCTAAGCCATTAGTTTACTGGCCAAGTTCGCACCTGAAGAGCGAAACTAATACTATTAGTAAGTTCAACGAGGAAACTTTAGCACTAGCAACGAACCTTGTTGATTCGATGTTTATCTGGGGAGGTGTTGGTTTAGCCGCGCCACAAATAGGTAGCTCTGCTAGCATCTTCGTGATTAATCAAGAACTAGAAGATGGTGGTGATTTAATAAAGTGGGGAGGAGAAGAAAGTGGGCTCAAGGGGGCCTGGGTTCTTATTAACCCGCAAATTGTCATGCTGCACCCAGGCGAACCAATAACCGGGCTAGAAGGGTGCCTTTCTTTCCCCGATATTTTTTTGCAAGTAAAACGCCAGCGTGACGTAGTTATCGAAGCATATAATGTCGCGGGGGGAAAATTTTTTATCACGGCAAAGGACTTCTTAGCGCGGGTTATACAACACGAGTTTGAGCATCTTCTGGGCCAGACAATGTTGGAAGGGTTTAGCCCGATGAAAAAGAAGATGGTTACCAAGAAGGTGCGTAAATGGAGGAAGAAGCATGGCGTCGGCTAAGAAAGTGAAGGTCGCTGCTATCGATAAAAAGATAGTGAAGCTGGTGGAACTGTTAAAAAATGCCCGCGACACCGCCAGTCACCACCGATTGCGTTACGAAAGTGTAGCGCTGCACAACTCACCGACGATAGTGGGTTCAAGCATTGCCGCTAGCGTGCGCGAACGTATGTATCAGAAGTACCACTACCAGCGGTGGTATAACGTTGAAAAAACGTTGGCTCACCGACTTAATAAGTTAAAGCGCCGACGATTAAAGCTGCATGGAAAAAAGGAGAAAAAAAATCTCCTTTCGGCAAAGAAAAAAAGAGAAGTTCCTCTTTCGGCCCCGAACAGCTACGTTATGGGAACATATGCCTCCACGGGAACAGTTAGCTTTGGAAGTTAAATATGATCGATATAGACACAGAACAACTGTCGGCAAACTACTTCAAGGTTGAAGAGCACGTCGCTGGTACTTATCAAGAAGCTCAGGTTATAGCGGATAAAACGTTTGCACCTTACGGTAAGGTTAACAGCGACGGCAGCCGCACCAACGGAAAAGCTAAGGTACGTATTCGGCGGCGAAGGGCGCGGGACGAAAAGAGAGAAAGTTTCCGTATCGTTCTTTTCCACCACGTTTCAACCCGAAAAGCGGAGAAGCCGGTTGAAGTGGACAACACTAACGACGCCAAGCGGCCACGTCACCGCAACGACCGCAAGGGGCAGAAACAAAAAGTCCGTGGGCGTAAAACCACGAGTTGATCTCCTCGTTAGCTTCTTAGAGGAAGCAGAACGGGTAGCCGAAGGACAACTACAAAGAAAGACTGTCGCCGAAGTTGTGCGCCAGTTTGTTGAGCTTACGGAGGCAGCCTCGAACGAGCGGCTAATCAAGATACTCAAGCGAAAAATCATGACGCTCGACGGCGCGACACAACAAAAAACCTTTTTGCTGGGAGAAAGCTTCGGGTATAAGCAAGTATTAAAGCTGCTCGAAGACCTCCAAAACTGATAGATAAGGAATAAAATGACCAAAGTTTTTGTTTATGGTAGCCTATTAAAGGGCTTTGGCAACCACTGTTTACTAGAAGATGCAGTTTTCGTTGGCGAAGCGACCACGAAACCGGAGTTCACCATGGTTTCTTTAGGCGCCTTTCCTGGCGTCTTCCTGGACGGTGAGACCCCTCTCCAGGGAGAGGTGTACGAGGTGGACACGGAACAAGAAGACCGTCTGAACGGCTTAGAGGGCGTCTACAAGGCCGACCCGACGCAGGGGTTGTACCGCCGAGAATTTATCACCCTAGAAGACGGTACTGAAGACATCCTTATTTACATCTACAACGGCAGTTACCGTGATGACGCTGTTGTTGAATCGGGTAGCTGGCGGCAGCATTGCAGCGAAAGGAAAGCACAGCGTTATGGGTAAAGAAGATCATATCGAAATGGAGGGGACGATAGTTAGCTGCGGGGGAGGTGGAAACTTCCGCGTTAGCTGCGAAGATGACATCGTGGTTATCGCTAAACTCTCTGGTCGAATGCGAAAGAACCGTATTCGAGTCGTGCTGGGGGATGAGGTGACTGTGGCCGTTTCTCCCTATGACTCTTCTCGCGGGCTGATTACCTTCCGAAAACGGTAATGAACTACCTTAGGGTTATAAAAAGCACAGGCTTCAGCTGACTCCTGTACTAGGAGAAAGTAGTGTGCTTTTTTGGACTTGCGGTAAACGTAGGTTGGCCGGCAACGGCTGGACAAATATCGTCTGAGACTCCGAGCACAGCAAGGCCAAAACCCCAGAAGAGGCCGTTGAGAAACTAGTTAAAAAGCTAGGTTTAAGGTAGATACAAAAGGAAAACAATGACCGGAAAAGGGATAAAGATAGGTACTATTTGGGGGCAGCCACTTACCATCCACAGTACCTTCCTACTGGCGATGGGCCTTTTCGTCCTCTTTGGTGGCCTTATAATGATTCCAATATTGATGATGGTTTTTGTGAGCATTCTGCTTCACGAGCTTAGCCACGTCGCTGTAGCTCGGTACTACGGTTACGGCTTTAAAGGCATCATTCTCCATGGTCTCGGTGGGGCAGCCTTGATTATGCCCCGTCGAAGCTTTAACGTCAAAGAGAGCGTTAATATCGCGCTTGCTGGCCCAGCTGTTAACTTTATGCTGGCTTTTCTTACTTGGGTTACTTTTCCTCTTATACCCCACCAGCTAGTGGCCTTATTCTTTGGCCTAAATGTAATTATCGGGTGTTTCAACCTGCTACCCCTCTTCCCTCTCGACGGCGGCCGCATCTTCCACGCTTTGATTGCTAAATTTTGGGGCCTAGACGCTGCTAACTCAACAGCGACTTGGGTGACCCGTTTCGGTGCGGTTGCTCTCGGCGCGGCCGGGTTGGCCATGGGGGCTTATGTACTAGTACTAATCGCCGGCCTGCTCTTCCTCTCTTCCTGGGCACAAAAAGAGCAAGTAATATGATAACAGCTGAGAGATTAGAAAAGTTCTTCGCTGAGAAAAAGGATATTGAAAGCCAACTGTTGAAATTCGGAAAACGCTACCATGAGTTGCAGCATCCGACAACTTATCCTGTTAGCTGGCTAGAGGATTACGAGCTTACCGACCCCAAGCACATTACTCTCTGGCTGGAGGGAAGAGGTCACTGTAGCTCCTGCCCGGGGGAATCGGTATCCTATATGGTTCCTTTAGAACTACTCAATGATACTAAGTGGGAAGAGAATATTTTGGCAGCCCTCGTTTTAGAGAAGGCGGAGAAGAACAAAGCCGCTGTATTAAAAGCACGAACGGCTGAAGAGAAACAAATCGAGCAAGATAAAAAGCTGTTAGCCAAACTTCAAAAGAAATACGGAGATCAAGCATGACCCACGCAGAAAGCTTTAAGGAGCAGTTGGACGAGTCAATCGGAGATATGGCCGACTCTGCCTCAGCAGAAATAAGGGTGGAGGCAGGAATTACCTTTATCTCCTTCCCTGACGGCTCTACGTTGGACTTCACTGAGTCTCTGGCTTATGGCCCGACGCCCCCTAAAGCTTCTGACACTACCTGAAAAAAATCGGGGATGTATTCGGGTGTCGTCTAGAGGTAAGACATCAGGTTTTGGTCCTGAGGACTGGGGTTCGATTCCCTGCACCCGATCCAACAAGAGAGAAAAACATGCCAAAGGATGAAAAGAATAAAGTAAAGCAGTGGGTACATAAAAAGGAACACTGGGCAGACGAAAACCCTAAAAAGAACTGCGCTATCCAAGCTTACTACCAAAGGTTGAAGGAAGAAGGCATTCCTCGTAAAGACTGGCCCAAGTTTCTTCATCTCTATTGCCCTTGCAAAGCATGCAATCCCTATTCTTTATAGTAACTTGTGCCCGCGAATAAAAAGAAGATAAAGTGTCCTTGGTGTGGACGAAAAGTTGGATTCTCGAAGGGGAATGCTCTTGAACCTCATATAGCTTCCACTAAAGTAAAATGTGTAGGTGTAGGTCAACCTAAACACCAAGTGCTTTGGCTGCGTGCACAAAAAGATAAATAAACCCCCGGTAGACCAATTGGCAGAGTCAATTGACTGGGACTATGCAGCGGTGGTGTAATGGTAGCCACGACGGACTTAAGTAAAATTTGAGTGCCCCGGGGGAAACCCCGGGAGTAGAAGATGTCAAACTCGGTGAACCCTTTAGTAATGGCAATACCGAGCCAAGCTTAAGGAGATGGTTTTCCTTTGTTCTTACCTCGATAGGTCGGTGTAAGCGCATGGCAATTAGGACACAGCAAACACAAGTTTGTTAGGCTGTTATCCAAATTGTCCCCATTAATGTGTTCTAGTTCAAGAGGGATTGGACTACCTAACCAGGTTTTTCTCTTACAATTGCTACAAACGGGTTTAAAAACTCCCTCAGAGAGGAGGCGAAGCCTAAGTTTGTGAGATTGAAGGGGAAACTTATTGGTGAGGTACTCTTCCAAGCAGCGCTTGGGAGGAAACGTTCTTCCTTTCCTCCAACCTTGACCACGGAAATGGGAGGCATCTATGTTATGTTCTTTGATTGCTCGCTTTAGAGAAGCGTAGTTACCGCCAGCAGCTCTAAGCTCTAATCGGTTTAAAGCCTGGCAGTAGGAAGTGGATTTTGCTACCGCATCCTTAACCTGCTCTAAAGTTTTAGTTCTCCAGGTCCATTTCATATACTCTCCTTAAGAAGGTGTAGAGACTTGACGGCATCTACCTGCCTCTCTAAGAATAATATAACTTTAGGGAAATGGTAAAGATAAAGTCCAGACCACAAACACGTTTACCGTGGCAGTGAAAACTGTAGTTGGTAAGAAAATCCGTTGATTGAAAGATCGTGGGGGTTCGACTCCCCCTCGCTGCACTAAAACTACGGGGATTAGTTCTTCTGAGGTGTTTTGCCTTTTGTTAAGTGTCCAAAGCTTAATGCAAGTCTTTACGACTTCTGCTCCAAAAGAGCTAGGAACTAATGGGGAGGTATCCAAACCTCCCCCCCCCCCCCCCCCCCCCCC
>Ga0209976_10000143_pt1 | contig 49520 bp, 57 predicted proteins | sample SumtaG_FD_182806 | JGI IMG/M metagenome (GOLD analysis project Ga0209976, IMG submission 182806) | Deep subsurface microbial communities from Indian Ocean to uncover new lineages of life (NeLLi) - Sumatra_00157 metaG (SPAdes) (version 2) | ecosystem: Environmental > Aquatic > Marine > Oceanic >... | reverse complement strand
GAGCCCCCCAACCCGGAAGCCGAACAGGTGTTCACAGAGTTGTTGTTGGTATGCGGACCCCCACCCCCGATACGCTATTGGGTCGGTCCGGGCGTTGATATGCAACAGGTATGGAACCTTGAGGCACACATGTTCCTGATGAACAGGGGTATTGGAGATGACGCGCCGGATCGTGCGCGCATCACAGATGAGTTCCACGTGTGGATTGCATTCAAGGAGATGGGAGTCTCATCGAAGCGCATCGCTTGGAAATACGAGGAGGACGAATGAATCAGCAGCAATACCAACGTGCGGTCGAGAGGCTGATAGATCGGGACTGTCCCGACATACATATGGAAGTGCTGTTGCTCTTTGGTGCGTCGCCCGACAGGTGGTCAGGGAAGGACCAAGACAATCACTCACCAAGGGTGGACTGGCGTTTGGAAGTGCGCAAGTTCTTGACAGGCAGGCATAGATTCAAGCGGGGTAGTCATACGGCTGACATCGCATTGGATATCATTGAGAGGAGGATCGAGCATGAACTTGCAAGGTACGCAGACCGGCAGGATTAGTGGGCGTTATCATTCGCTCGCACCTATATACAACACCAGTCTGAAACAATGGCAGTCGCGGTTAGTACGACAGCTTCAGTCGGCACCGCGCTACGTGAGCATGGATTGGGCACGTGTGTACAGGCACGGCGCATTCGCTGGTTGGATGAAGAAGATAGCGCGCAAGAAGATCGCCGATGATCGGCTCGCTCGCTTTTCCCAGAAGGCGTTTGACAAGCGCATGAAGATGAAGCGGCGGTATGCGATCGAGGGATTGGTCAGAAGGAAGAACAGCACGTACGCCAAGTGGCGATCGGAGCATGACTTTCCTGCATTAGATGACGCGTGTACTGAATGTATGTTGCGCTTCGGCAAGCTCCCGCACTGGGAGGAATTCATCCTTGCCCGTCGCGGCCAGCGGTGGAGCGTAGCAGAAGAATTGCAACGTGAGCACAGTGCATGGAAGAAAGAAGTTCGGAAGTGGGCACTTGAGAAAGGGCTGAGTCGATTCCCTATGCAGTCGGCACAGTTTCTTAAATTCTATTTCGCATGGTGGAGGTATGAGCATGAATCACGTAACGGGCCAATCACCCGACCGTACGGCAGACAAATGGGATGAGACGTTGTTCGTCGCGTTGCTGTTACAGTTTGGGATGCCGCCCGAGTGGGAACTTGGGGAGGGGTATCCATCTGCACGTATAGAATGGAAGGGAGACGTACGAGCTTGGCTGTGGCATGCGGGCGTGGGTGAGAATACGGATTCGGGTTGCGAACGAACAAACTGCATACACGCGTTTGTAGCGTGGTGCAAGGAATTAAGGAGGCAGGGTCATGGAACCATGCATTGACGCGTTATCATCCCGGTGGCTCCCGCTCATCCTATTGTTCGGTGCGCCGCCCCCACACCCCGACAGTAATGAGCAAGCTGTATTGCAAGGCGACGTATCCCTACACAAGTTCGGTATATTCATACACGACCTCGCGCTCTGGACCAATCGATGTCGTGATCAGTACATGAAGTGGGAGGGCATTAAAGAACGGGAGTGGGGTGAAACTTACAACCGTTGTAAACGTGAAGCGTTTGATCGTGAGTTCCTCGATTGGGCTTACACTTTGAAACGGGAGGACTACTAATGGCAATGTCTCAGCAGCAAATGAAGGTGCATCGGATTGAAGACGATGAGATTCTATTCGTGACTCTCATACTGATGTACGGGGAACCACCGCGCAGTCCATTCCCTCGTGTGGACGGCGACAAAGTACCTGACACGTGGGCGCGCATGAGTTCGGCAAGCCTAGAGGCAGCGTTGCAATTCACGCAGGATACCAAGGCGTACAGTGGGCTCATCAAGGACATGATGGCCGAGCTTGGACATGACCCGCATCAAGGGTTGTTCACTTCATATATGCATTGGGCAAAGGAGCAATGGGATGGGAAAGCGAACGAGAAGATATGAAGTTCAATTCACAGCTTGCCTACTCACGTGTGGACCTTACCCCGGTGACATTGAGAACACTGGGTTCAGTCCCAGTGCTAGTGAATGGGAAACACGAAAGAAGTATCAGGCAGATGTTATGAAATGGTGGCGTGACTGGCACGCTGGCACCGATACGCCTACGCAAAAATCACAGTTCAAGTTCTACCGTAGGTTTCGTACTTGGCAGAAAGTTTTCTTAAGGAGACAGGCATATGATGTATAGCGTTATCATCACCTACGCGTTTTTCGGAGCGCTTCTTTTAACGATACTGGCACACACGTGGAGGGCAGGAGCCTTCGCGAATCGCCGCATACTAATCACGCTGACACTTGTGTTGGCAATCTTAACTCTTAATGGATAGGAGAATATCCATGATGGAATTCAAAGCTAGGTTGCTCGTTGATTCACAGGACCCGGAGGTTGCATACAACGAACTTCGGCAAGCACTTCAGTACACCGGTTTGGAGATCAAGATCGCTGACTCGTGGTTGAAGAACAACGAACCAATGCCAGCGGATTGTGCGCAAAGGATCGCACTCGCATGGCAGAGAAATAAGGACCCACTCACGGTAGATCATGCCGTGCAATTCGTGACGAATGACCCTGCTGTAATGGCAGAGTTAAATCAGATGGACCTGTTCGGCGACGAGTACCACATCGAATCCGAAGTTGGACTCATCAAAAAGGAATCGAGACTATGAAAATCTCACCCAACATGAAAGCATCGCTCTGGTGCATCGTACTCATCGTCTACTTCGCAATTGCGATCCTAGGCTTTGAGAATGCAAAGGCTGAGACTACCGAACTGGATAAGATGTACACCGTATCGATGTGCATCGCCGCTCAGTCATACGTAATGGAGTCACTGGCGCACAAACCATCGCTTGCCAAACTCTTTAAGCAAGAGGCCGACAAGTACATCACGTTATGGCAGGAAAACTGGCCCGATATTGAATGGGGTGAACCCGCTTCTACTGCGTGGACGATACTTACTGACTCAATAAAAGATGGCACGATTGAGTACAGCAATATCGTGGACGTTGCGGAGGTATGCAGCAAAGGGATGATCGAGGCCGGGCGATGAGTAGCTACGACAAGCAATTCTGGGGAGCATGGCTCACCGTTATGCTGCTTTTCCTAGCTGTGTTCGGATTGATGATCGGTGCGTGGAAGGCAGGGATTGCACACACCGTTATCACCCCGCAACCCCAAACCCCTACGGACACGATTGGTCCAGACATCTCATGGTGTCACACGCAGGATGTGTACACACTGTGGGATTGCATTCGTAACGCTGAGTACGCTTGGCAAGAGGAGAATTCAGAATGATTATTATACTCACGATCACAACGGAAAGCGAAGATGACGCTGACACAATCAAGACGCTTCTGGAATCGGCTATGGAGGACGGCACGATTGAGGAACCGTTCGACCTTCACCAACAGGAGGATTCGCAATGACTAGCTGCAAAGACTTTGAGGATGAAAAAGGCGAGGTCGATTGGGATGCATACCACGCAGCACAGATTGCTAATGGCGATCTCTGCCAGACGTGTGGGACGTACATTCTGAACATTCGATTGTTCGGCCCGAAACGTGACCCGGCACCACAAGACTGTGTTGACTGCAAACGGATGGATGATGAAGTCGAGGTCACACACGACAAGTACGTTCGCTGTCCGAAATGCAAATACAAATGGGACCCGTTCGAGTGTGAGGACTACCAAGTTCTTAAGGAGGATGGTGACGAAGTGTGGTGTGGTGAATGCGGTCACAAGTTCCATGTCGGTACGTCTATCAGGTACACGTTTACATCACCTGAATTGGTGAAGGAGGGCGACAGTGAATGAGTTTACCGAAGCGTATGGGACACTATCTGAGTTACCTGTTGAACAGGCCGACGAGGTGTGTGCCACGATCAAAGCGCGGTTTCGGGCAGAGCCTAAGCTGATTTCTAATAGGGACTTCGGTATATGGCTGACCCGGAATAGGCAATATATCATTGACTGGGGAAACCGGACAGGAGGGAAGGGCCATGAATGATTCAGCGCTGTTCACCGTTATCATCATCGCGGCTGTAGTGTGGGTCGTGTTGGAGATTGCCGAGCAGATTTACAACCGTTGTAAAAAACGGGCGTTGATCGCGGAGAACAAGGAACTCTTGGACGCGCTTAGTAAGCTGTGTCAAGCCCACGAAGGATGGGAGCATGGCTTAGGGTGCTGCGTGTGCGAACCACACAGGAACGCACGTAAGGTGATTGGTGAATACCACAAACGTGGAAGGAGGTAATTGATGGCGCACTTTTATGGTGAGCTACAAGGGAACCGTGGAGAGGCAACGAGACTCGGGGCTAAGAATTCTGGCTTGCGAGTCGTGGCCGCTTCATGGACTGGTGCGATCCGCACTAACATCTATTGGGACGAAGACAAGCAGAAGAATATGTTTCATGTTTGGTTAATCCCATGGCACGGCAGTGGTGGTGAATCGCGTTTGATCGCCGAGGGAATACTGGATGTTAGCATCGAGGACCCTTTCATCCCTGCGTTGATAGCCTAGTGTACCGTGACTCACGGTTGGGCCTGTGCATTGACCTACTAGGCCCAGATGGAAACGTTTTCGCATTGTTAGGATTAGGCGATGACATAGCCAAGCAAACTGATCAAACGGAGGAATGGAAACAGGCAGTGGAAGCTGTAAAACTCATGGGCGGAAACTACATGACCATGGTCAACATGTTCAAGGAGTTCTTTCCCGTTATAACCTTAGTTGGATACGAGGAGGTAGCACGTGTTCACAAACCTGTGTAAGAAACTTAGAGGCATATTCATAAGTGAGTTGAGAGTTCAACGACCTGACGTGCCAATGAATCGACGACAACGACGCGCCAAAGCGTCTATCGTGCGTAAGCAATCAAAAAGGAGGAAGCGACATGGAAATAATTCGTAGCGGGATGTCTCGCGCTTTTTGGGCGGGGTTCTTCGCCCATGTATTCTGGTCGATGTTCTACCAAGACCTTATTGGTAAGGACGCGTATATCCAGATGATCGAAAGCCAGTGGGTAAACCTACACTGGGTAATAGGTTTGGTGCTTGCGGTGCTCACCACGAGGTACTACATCAAACTAAAGGAGAAGGTGTGCGGCTATGATCCTTTACCCTGACCAAAGGGTAGAGCAACCCGACAACGAAACTGTGTGCTTTGCTGCACCAATCGAGCAATGTGATTGGGAGCAACTGTATTCATTAGCACGGTACAACGAGCTTGAGGAACTTGCTATGAGGTACGTCGTTATCACCGAAGACGTTTACTTCATGCGCAACGACCAAGAGGTCAACGACCAAGTGTGCATCATACTGCGACGAATGGAGGACCAAGACATGTGTCTTGAATGCGCAGCGTGGGTACGCGTCAAAGAGAACTTCCCCGGCATGATCTATATGTGCCGAGGGTCAACTACTGCCGATCAATGGCAATCTTATGCCAGCGCAGCAGGGTGTGAACAGCACCTTGTTGCAATGGTTGAATTACAACCGTTGTAAAAAAGGAAAGCATCGTGAATATACGACAAGCAAAAGAGTTGATCAAGAAAATGTACAACCGACAAGTTGAGACAGGTGTTCGATTCACAATTGAATTGGAATCGGGACCCGGACTCGGTAAGTCGGAAATGGTGGATCAGTTGGCAATTGAGCTAGGTGAGGACATGCAGGTTCCGTTCGCAAACAAGGACTTCTTTCTCAATAGCAAGGAGGCACCTGACATGGGTGGTTTCGGTCTACCCGGCACCGACGAAGATGGCGCTAAAATTATGAACTACACACGTGCACCATGGATGCCTCGCAAGGGCGACCCGGATCACGGATTCATATTCTTGGATGAGTTTCGCCAGTCAGCACATGACGTGCAAAAGCCAGCGGCAGAACTGTTACTGAAAGGACGAGTCAACGAGAGTTGGCTACCAATCACGTACATGGTACTCGCTGCGAGCAACAGAGAGAAAGATCGCTCTGGTGTGCAACGTGAACTGATGTTCGTTACCAACAGGCGTATGCTGATCAACATTACACCCGACTTGGACTCATGGGTGGACTGGGCGGAACGCGGTGACATCCACTGGGCTGCAATTGCATTCGCAAAGCACAAACCCGGTATCGTATTCCAAGATAGCATACCAGAAAAGTCTGGGCCATTCTGCACACCAAGATCGTTCGTGCAAATGTCCTACCTTGTCGAGCATCTGGCGATGGACCTCTTTACTGAGGCGGCGGCGGGTTACATCGGTGAGGGAGCAGCAGCAGAGTTCACTGCATTCCTACGTGTGGTAGAGCAGTTGCCTACCTTCGATGAGATTGTAGCTGATCCGAAGCATTGCAAGCTGCCAGAAAAAGATCGGCCAGACGCGCAGTTCGCGACTATGCAAATGATCGCACACCGTGTCGATGGAGATACAGCAGCACCGGCATTCAACTACCTGAAACGTATGCCACAAGAGTTTCAGGTTGCTGGTCTGAAAGCCACGTTGAAGCGTCAACCCCAAGTTCTCAACAACCCTGACTTTGCGAAATGGGTGAAAGAGAACAAGGCGCTGATCGTGAATGCTAACCTACTGTCAAGCATGTAAGGAGATACCTATGACAGACTTCGATAGCGACATCGCATCATTGCTCGATGATGTGTTGCAAGATAAAGAACCAGAGCAAGCCCCGCAGGTAGCAATTGCGGAACCCGAAACCCCAACACCCGTTATCACCGAGGGTACTGGACACAACGAGGATACGATCCCTGTACTAGATGGTGCACCTGTCACACTTGAGTCCTTGTTCGCAGAGGATGACGAGCTTGGACCGATGGAGACAGAGGTAGCCGAGGCGACGCATGACGGAGAAGTTACAACGGTTGTAAACGAGGACGTAGAGAAAGCCGCGCTCCCACCAATCGACAACACCATGTTTAGTGAGCCTGTCGCAGTGGAGCATGTGCCCATCCCGACATTCACCGACGAAGAACTCATGGAGTCAATCGACATCCGTAACTTCGGGACGCTCGTGTCATTATCCAACAGACGATGGCACGCGAAGGTGAAGGATCGCAAAGCTGCGAAGGATGCGGCGGATGCAACCGGTGCAGATGCCGAGTCGTTCGAGGCCCGCAAGCGATTGCTTGTTGGCGCTGACGAGAAACTACGTAAGGTGCATAAGGCAATCGACGCAGCACGTACCGATCATTACCGCATGACTCTACCTTGGAGTACGGTAGGCGTGAATGACATTGGTAAACGTGCGGGCGCTCGGCTGTTGCCCAACACTCTGTTCTTTGATTACGCGGAGCTAATGGGCAAGCACAAGGCAGAAATGACTGCCGCGCTGGATGAGTTCGTAGCGGCGTACCCTACTCTGATTGCTATCTCTCAACAGAAGTTGGGTGGTGCATTCAATCAGAATGAGTACCCATCGCCAGCGGTGATCGAAAGTCACTTCGATCTGTCATTCGACTTCGACCCCATCCCTACTGGCTCTGAGTTCCAAGGCTTGCAGGATGCACAGGTTGAGAAGTTGGCAGGTGCCTTGAAGCGGAAGACGCAGAAGAAGTTGGAGAACGCAATGCAGGATGCTTGGCAACGTCTGTTTGACGATGTTAGCCACGCTGCAACGACGCTCGCCAACCCCGACGCGAACTTCCACTACACGTTGTTCGATAAGCTACAACAACACGCAACGATGCTCTCGCATCTGAACGTAACTGGCAACAGTGAGATCGAGGTCATTCGCAAGATGGTTGAGAATAAGCTGACGAAGACCGATCTTAAGGACGTACGTAAGGACGACGCGTTGCGCAAGCTGCTCGCCGACCATGCGAAAGAGATTGTCGATCGTATGCAGGAGTATGCAAATGAAAAGGCGTAAATTCACGGAGGCACACATCCCCTCACACTTGAGAGCGTTAGTCCGTTATCAGCGGGGTACGCAATTCGTTACGTACTGTAAATTGGTACATAAGGAATCCTTGGGTATTGTTGCGACGGCACATGCGATATGTGGAAAGAAGGAGCAACCTAACAAGAAGATTGGCAGGGCGATTGCAATCGGTCGCGCTCTACACTTCTATTACAACGGCGACAGGAGGATACCTGATGACAAGTCCTAATCAGAAGTTGACCGAATGCAAAACAGCGATGCTATTGCACTGCCCGTTCTTTGCATCCCTGCTTCTGGATATGATGAAGATAGAGATCGGCAAGTTCCCGCAGATATTTCCACCGGGTAACGAGACGATGGCGACGAACGGTAAGCGGATATGGATCGATGAAGACTTCATGTCCACGCTCAAGTTGCCCGAAGCTGTCTTTGTCATGTGCCACGAAGTAGGCCATGCGATGTGGTCACACATGCCACGAGGTAAGCATTACAAGGACGTTGGGTTTGACGGTAACAAGTTTGACCCACGCCTTTGGAATCATGCTGGTGACTACGTGATCAATGACATGCTGATCGAATCTAAGGTAGGCAAGATGCCGAAGATTGGGCTGCACGATACGAGCATCGCGACGAGTGGTGACTTGGTAGATGACGTGTATCGCAAACTGCTCAAGCAACAGCAACAGCAGGGCGGCGGTCAGGGTCAGGGTCAGGGTCAAGGTGAAGGTGGTGGTGGTGAGGATCAACACAACAACCAAGGTCCCGATGGTCAGAGCGACGGTACGCTTGACACGCATGTCATGCCATCGTCAGGCGAAGGCGAGAGTGAAGTCGAGTGGAAGCGGGCGGTGAAGACCGCAAGCGATGCTGCCAAGGCCATTGGCAAGATGCCAGCAGGATTGGAGAGGTTCGTTGATGACTTGCTCAAGCCGAAGGTACCATGGACCGAGAAACTTCGGTACGCGTTTACCAAGGCTGTAGGTAGGGATGCATCGGACTGGTCCAAGCTGAATCGTCGGCGGTACATCACGCAAGGCATCATCATGCCCAGCTACAAGGGCTTCGGATGTGGCGTAGTGGTGTTCGTGGTAGATACGTCTGGAAGTATGTCGGAACTGGAAATGAAACAGGGGTTGAGTGAGTGCGATAGCATACTCACTGATTGCAATCCTGAGTACGTGTACCTCATCGGTTGCGACGCTCGTGTAGAGACAGTGCATGAGTTAGGAAGCGGCGATACACTGCAAGGGAACCAACCTGCTTGCACGTTAGGTGGTGGTGGAGGCACGTCTTTCATTCCACCGTTCGAGTATCTCGAAGAACGCGGCATCATTCCTGATTGTCTGGTGTACTTCACAGACATGGGCGGGGCATTTCCTCAGAAGGAGGACGTTGACTACCCAGTGATCTGGTGTGCGACCACTGACTATCGACCGGGGCATGACATACCGGGCGTTATCATACCAGTGGAGTTATCCGATGAGCCGCTTTAAGAAGGAGTTTCGAGACTGCTTTGCTAACAGGGTGACGAAACACTTCGATAAGTATTGTGAGATTACCAACCCCGTAAAGTTCGATGCACTCCATGACATATATAAGGAGGCTTTCACATCACGTGAATGGAGTGCAATGGACATACTGCTAGGGACCTCGCTCGGACAGGAATGTTTGGAAGCTAGCGATTCATTCATTCTGAATCTACCTTCTGCCTCTGGCGACATTCATGGGCAGCGGCGTGTCACGTTCGGGTTTAGCGATGGTATAAAGCGACCCTGCCTTAACCTTGAGTACTCGGAGCTAAACGCTGACACACAGGCGAAGCTGGACATGTGGGTTAAGAAGACGCTCAATCTAAAAATCCTGCGACAAGAACTCTGGCACAGGTGTGACAGACTACTTGATTGGGGATGGGAGAGGAACCGGAGCTACGGCGCTAACGGGTGGTATGGAGGACCAGAACCCGGCCAAGGCTGCAACACTCCGGGACAGGTGTATCGTATCTGGCCTGAGTTGCTACCGTTCCTTCCCGTGGATGATCGCGGCAACGTACGTAACGCAAGTGTGAAGTCGCGACTCCCCGATGTGATTATCGGGTACGGCACAGTCGAGCAATTCCTGTGCAAGCAACACAGCTACAATGACGAAGGCGAAGAACAGAGCGACGAGGAACTTGCATTCGCACGACGTAAGTTCGATGCGCTTACGCACATCCTTGTGCAGATGTCGCTCGTGATTGATGTGCCGCGTGTTCGTGGCTATCCATCGATCTACTAATCTTACAACGGTTGTAAGATACGACGCAGGATCGGCCAGTCGTAAGGTCGGCATCCTGACTAACCCCGCTGCCTTAACCGGTGGCGGGGTTTTTTTGTGCCTGTAAGAAAGTTGTTGACACTCTCGCTCAGTGTGCTAATGTAGCCCACAGTGAGCGGGACTAGAGTGTTACTTCGTATCTCTCATATTCACTGTCTCGGTGGCATTCCCCGCTCGCGTCTTACAACGGTTGTAAACTGGAGGCGACATTGATACCCCTAAAGAAGATACTGGCTGTACTTACGCCACCTGAAACTCCCTACATCCTCAGAGTAGGTGACATAGGTAACTTCGTAAAGCAACGTGCGTACTTCCGTTATGGTGTGTACTGGATAGAAGTTACCAGCAAGGCATCAGGGACGAACATGTACCCCCTACGTAAGAACACGATGTCTCCCACAGCTTTCGAACTGGTGGAGGCAAATCGACATTGCCACAATGGTCAGCTACTCGACAAGTCATGGTGTCCATTGACTAAGCAAATGCTTGCTTGGTACAACATGTTACCGGATGGCAAAACAACACCAGTGTCAGGGGCAGAAGCAAACACCTGCCCAGACCCGCAGATGCCAGAATGAAGACCGTTATCATAGCGCGTACCCCGAGGCCCTGAATGGATACTTTCACAGTTGACTTCGAGACGTACTACTCAAAAACATATGGGCTACAAAAGCTCAGTTACCAAGAGTATGTTGACAGCCCCGAATTCCAAATCATCATGGTCGGCGTGAAGAAGAACAACGAACCGACCGAAGTATATTCTTCGTTCGAGCACGAGGACTACAAGACATGGCTAGAAAGCAAGGGCGTTCACCTTGGCGCGGTTCTCTGCCACAACACCCTGTTCGATGGAATCATCATGGAACAGATATTGGGAATCATTCCCAAGATGCTTTTAGATACGCTTGCGCTGGCACAGGCTCTCTTGAAGCCCTTTCATCGCAGTATATCCCTAGCAAAGTGCTTAGAGCACGAGTCAAGCCCTCTATCGAAAGGTACGTATATTGGGAATATGTTGGGGAGGCGACTCGAATCGCTGACGCCATCGGAGTTCCAAAAGTACGCGCAATACTGCTCGGACGATTGCGACGGTGAATGGTGGTTGTTCAATAAGCTGAAATCAAGAATGCCCCGTGACGAGTTCTTGGTCATGGACATGACTATGCGCATGTACTTAGAGCCAATGTTCGACCTCGACATCGACCTCCTCAAAGGCGTGCTTGTAGACGCACGTGACAAGAAGGCGAAGCTACTTGCCAAGCTGCCGGATCACATCAGCAAAGAACAGTTATCGAGCAATGTCAAATTCGCACAGGTGTTAGAAAGTCTAGGCGTTGACCCTCCTATGAAGATCAGCCCCACAACCCTAAAGCCCACCTACGCGTTCTCCAAGACCGACCCGGAGTGGAAAGACTTGGAGGAAGAATACGCCGATGATGATCTGGTTGGCCCGATACTGGCCGCACGTCTGGGAGTGAAGTCCACAATCGCTGAGACACGCGCTACAAGGTTCATCGACATCGCAGAGGGCTATGGCAGGCTTCGTGTCCCTTTGCGGTACTACGGCGCTCACACAGGCCGGTACAGCGGCCAGCAGGGTATCAACTGCCAGAACCTACCACGCATACCAAAGGGCACTAAGACGCGGAACCATTTGCGCCACGCTGTCCTTGCTCCCCCCGGTCACGTTGTATTAGCGTGTGACCTATCCCAGATCGAGGCCCGCCTGAATGCATGGCTGAGTGGATGCCAGCCTTTATTACAGGTGTTTAGAGAGGGTGGCGACCCGTACTGTTCGTTCGCAGGTAAAGTATTCGGGCGCACTATCACCAAGGCCGATGAGAAAGAACGATTCATTGGTAAGACATGCATTCTGGGCCTCGGTTACGGAATGGGCTGGAAGAAATTGCAAGCAACTCTGCGCAAGGATGGACACAAAGTATACGCGCAATCCGTGCAGCAGTACGTAGACGTATACCGGGATGCCTATCACGAGATTCCTGCCATGTGGCGATACTGTGACAAGATCATCGAGCAGATGGCAGCGGGTGAATGCCTCGCGATGATAGGGCCGGTATGCGCGACCAAGGATCGTTTGACCCTTCCGAATGGAATGGCACTCTGGTACAACAACCTGCGCTTCGTGGACACCAAGAAGTATCGAGGCTGGTCGTTCGAGTACGCACAGCGACCGAAGACATTATGGGGCGGCAAGATGGTGGAGAACATGGTCCAGTCTCTAGCACGTATCGCAGTTACCGAACACATGATACAAGCTCGCCGACAGTTGGGCATCCGCCCGGCATTGCAAGCGCATGACGAACTCGTTTATGTCGTGCCTGAAAAATACGCGGAGTACTACATGCAAGAAGTGCTTCGTATAATGAAGACGCCACCTGACTTCGCACCGGACTTGCCGGTCGATGCAGAAGCGGCGTTTGGTAAATCCTATGGAGACGCAAAATGAACGACAACAGCCTGAAAGTTTTTCGCATTAGCCTGATCGCCAGTATAATGGCGTTCGCTTTGTTACTTGGTAACTGCCAAGCTACCAAGTACAACATCCGTGTGGCAATTGAATCGGGAACCCCTCCGATGGCCGCAAAGTGCGCCTTGGCCGCTGACACACCATACGATTGCACGTTCCTGTTCGCGAAGGAAGGTCGATGAAACTTAGCCGTGATCCCTACAACATGGTAGGGAAGGACATTCTGGACGCCTGTAAGAAAGCAGGTGTGACTTACAAGTATGCCTGCAAGTGGAAGATAGGATGATACTCACGATCAGGATCAGGACGAAATTCCCGAGGAGCCTTGTGGCGCTCATACCGCAAGTAGCCAAATGGCTCAGGAAATGCCCCGGCGCTCAAATGATCGGCTGGACGACGGAAGACGAGGTAGGCGACGATGACTTATAAATGGCAACCAACAAGTGAGAAGCCGATGCTCTCGCTGTCGCAGTCGGAGCAATACCAACAAGCTCATGTGACACCCGGTTCTATCTGTATAGAGGACGGAGTTGAAGAACAAGGATGCCCCGCCGTGATAACGGAGTTCCTGAACAAGATGGAGTGGGAAGTCATAGGTTCACACCCCGACACCACTGAACCCCTATTCATAAAGAAGGACATGGGTCGGCGACCGGTCATCGATGCGGAGAATGATGTCAATCTAACAGAGGGTATGCTGTTTCGCTGGTACGAAGCTGTCGCTTATGAGCACGCGAAAATGATGTCGATAGGATTAGGCGATTGACTACTAAAATCGATAGAGATGCTTGGGTGATCGTATACCTCGCAGGCGGTATGAAATCAGGCTGGCAGGATAAAGTGATCGAGGCGTGTAAGCATCCGCGCATTCAGTTCCTTGATCCTCGCAGTCACGGGCTCACCGACGAGAAAGACTACACTGAATGGGACCTCTGGGCAGTGAAGCAGAGTGATTACATGTTCGGGTATCTTGAGAAGGATAACCCCGGAGGTCATGGTTTGATGCTTGAGTTTGGGTACGGCATTGGTGCATTCCAAACGCAAATCTTCGTAGAGGATGAGGACGATCCGCGCACCCGGTTCTTCGGCATGGCTCGGCACATATCCACACACACGTTCGTAGGGTTCGATAAGGGCCTCGAATGCCTCCAACAACTACTGAAGGTGCATACAGGATGAAACCTGTCGCGATTTTGTGTGGGAGGCACGACCAGTACCGGGAATGGATTTACTCGCTTACTCGTAATTGTATCCCCAAAGAGTCCCTAGCGTGTATAGTACGCCCTGTGATGAACGAGCGGGACTGCCATGGAGCAGAGTTCAGTAACTACTTTATATACGGTACGTTCTGGAACCGCCCAGACGCGCAACGCCTAGTCGATCTAGTGAGGTCACGAATAAGATGAACATCTTCAAAACGCCATGGTCTTTCTCGGTACTCTCGACATTCGAAACATGCCGGAAGAAGTACTACCACCTGAAGATTGTCAAAGACACGAAGGACGGTGACTCCGAAGCCGCTCGCGAGGGCAAGGAAGTTCACAACGCGATGTTCCAACGTGTGATCAAAGGTAAAGCCCTGCCGGTACCACTGCGTATGCACGAGAAGATTGCTGGTCGGTTTGCAGACGCGAAGGGTGAGAAGTACGGCGAAATGAAGATGTGTCTGAACCCCGAATTCGAGCCGGTCGATTGGTTCGCAGCAAACGCATGGGTAAGGGCAATTGTTGACTTGCTGATCGTGAATGGAGATACGGCGACTATCGTTGACTGGAAGACTGGTAAGGTTAAGCTCGACTGGACGCAGCTACAATTAGCTGCATGTATTCTTTCCCGGCTCATGCCGGAAATCAACCACTTCAAATTGGTGTTCGTATGGTTACGCAGCTCAAAAATTTCCTTAGAAAATATTGCACGCCCCGAGTTAAAAAACGTGTGGATGGAACTGTTGCCGCGAGTCAAAGAGATCGAGATCGCGAAACAGACTACGGACTTTCCGGCGACCGAATCGGGTCTGTGCGGATGGTGCCCAGTGACCCAATGCCCACACTGGTTCGACAAGGGCAAGAACGATTAATCGAATTGCAGCAGCAGAAAGACTACATCACGAAGATGATGGTCGACAATGCTGCAATGATGGTTAGTCCACAGCTAATGTGTAACGCAACACCTCCACCGAGCAGTCAGTTAGGTCCTAGTCAGGCTGGACTTATGAATCAGCAAATCGCGCCATGGAAGCACTGGCATAGCGGTATAAGTCAAGCAGTGAGAGGAGTACAACCATTGAGCCAGACACTTGAGCCACGCACATTGAAAGTAATGCTCAAGCAGGAATTCCGCAATATGATCCCTGATGTGGTTTGGGAGAATGTGTATCGAACCGACGAAGCACATATGATCGCCGAAGATTGCGACCTTATTAAACTTACGTTCTTCAATGACCAAATGATTTCACTGAAGGCACGTATCTCACCGAGAACCCCAGACAACGAGACGTGCATCGAAATATTGTGCGATGACTTCGAGGAATGGTGTGCAACGGCTATTATGACGTGCGACGCGGGGGAGGACATTTGGGAGCGCCCAAAGTCCGAACAGTCTCAGGCTTCACAGAATTTAACCGCAACGCAGGTAAGAGCCATGCAGCAGCAATCTCAGCAGCAGTTTCAGCAAGCTCTGGCAGGCGGGTCCTTTGGGTCGGCGGGTCAGGTTCAAGCGGGATTCGGTCAGGGGTTAGCGCAAGGATTAGCGGCTGGCGGATTACTCCCCCTTATAGGTGGCAAGTAGATGGCTGGTCCAGAAGCGAAAGTGAAAGCGCGTGTCAAGAAGACACTCAAGTCGTACGGCGCATATCAGCACTGGCCTGTGCAAACTGGTTACGGCGCTGCGTGTCTCGACTGTCACGCCTGTTACAAAGGCATCTACTTTGCAATTGAAACGAAAGCGCCGGGTAAGCACCCCACACCCCGACAACTTTTAACGATTGACGACGTTGAGAACGCAGGTGGTAAAGTGTTCGTAATCGGCGAAGCCCTGATCGGTGCTCTGTATTCAGGTGAACGGGAATTACTGGAATGGCTGGAGGAAGAAGCTGGTCCCAAAAACCGGGCACCGGGGACATGTGAGCACGGCAACAAGGTAGGGGGAAACTACCGCTGTACGTGGTGTGATCCGCTCTGATGACTAAACGCCCAATCATAACTGATGGCATGATCCAGTTGCCGAGCAGCCAACAAGTTGGGAACTTGATCGGTGCCGGAACGATCGCGCATACGATTGAAGTGACACGTCTGTTACGAAATCTGGGATACACTGTCCCGGCCCCCATCGTTGCGCAGTATCCATGGCCCGACAACCCACCACCCTTCCGTACCCAGAAGATCACGGCGGCTCTGCTCACGATGAACCCAAGAGCATATGTACTCTCTGAAATGGGGACAGGTAAGACAAGGGCCGCGCTGTATGCCTGTGATAACATGATCCATGAAGGCTTGGTAAAGAAGGTGCTGGTGGTCGCACCGCTATCGACTCTCACACAGGTGTGGGATAGAGAAATCTTTCAGTACTTCGGCTGGCACTCGGTCGGCATCCTGCACGGTACGAAAGCAAAACGACTGAAGGTGCTCACCGAGGATCACCAGTTCTACGTAATCAACCACGATGGCATTGGTGTGATTCTCCCTGAACTTATCGCAATGAAGTTCGACGTGGTGATTCTCGATGAAGTCGGTGCGTTCCGAAACAAGCAAACGAATAAATGGAAGAAGGCTGCGAAGCTGATCGCGAGGGTTCCCTACGTGTGGGGTATGACTGGTTCGCCAACACCTAACAACCCGACTGATGCATGGGGTCTTGCAAAGTTGCTGACTCCCCGTCGCGCTCCGAAGTTCTTCAAAGAGTTCCAACGCAAAACCATGACGCAGATCACACAGTTTAAGTGGATCGCCAAGTCCAACGCTAACGATCAGGTGTTCGAAATGTTGCACCCGGCAGTGCGGTACAAGCGTGACGATTGTGTTGAGCTACCACCGGTCATTTACAAGACGATCGATGTGCCACCTTCCAACCAGATAGACATCACGTATAAGAAGATGATCGCCGCTGCCAAGGCTGCGTTCAGGGAGGGGCTGATTACCTCGGCGAACGAAGGCGTCCTCTTTATGAAGTTGTTGCAGATCGCCTGCGGATGGGTGTACACAACCGACAAATCCGTTGTTCGATTAGACAACACGAGTAGGGTAAATGAACTGTTCGATATTATTGATCAGTCGCTTGGCAAAGTGATTATCTTTGCTGACTTCACGCACGCAGCTACAGAGCTTCACCAACGCCTGTATACAAAGGGCGTCGACTGTTCGTTGATACACGGCGGCATCTCGAAGAAACGACGTGATGAAATCTTCACCGGGTTCCAACTTCAGACTTCCCCACGCGTGTTAGTAGCACACCCGAAGTGCATGAGTCACGGCCTGACGCTTACGGCAGCAAATACGATTGTGTGGTTCTCACCAACCACTTCACTCGAAACTTACGAGCAAGCGAACGCACGAATTACACGGCCCGGACAGAAGCATAAGTCCATGATTATTCACTTGACTTCTTGCCCTATCGAGAGCAAGATTTACAAACGCTTACAACAGAAGGCGAGTCTACAAGGCGCACTTCTGGATATGTTTGACGACAACTAAGGCGAACACCATGATACAAAATTGGCTCTCCCGTTGGCGCTTGCGCCGCATCATCGCAGCACTTTCTTACGCAACCAATTATGGACTTAAAGACGAAGTAAAAGAATTCGCAGAGTCCCTCGAAGCAACGTCCATGATGACACGTGGACTAAGCATGAAGAAAGGCACACCAGTCACGATCAACGCTACTCGGGAACAACTCGATTCGTTCATCACCTACATGACTCGGTTACACGGTTCCAAGCTATCTCTCTGGCATCGCGCCCGTATCGGCTTGGCAACACTCGCATTCTCAGACAAGCGTGTGCTTGGTGAAACCCCAGAGGAATTCATCAAGCGCGAGCTTCCCAAGGCCAAATCGTCAGCCGACGATAGAGTCATCATCACCAACCACAGATAGAGGCGACACTATGAGCATGGAACAGATGAAGCTGCCCGAACTGATCGATAAGTACGTCCAGATTCGTGACGCAAAGGACGCAGCAAAGAAAGTATTCACTAACTCAACACAACGCATGACCGACGCACTTGTTAAGCTCGACGGTCTGATCCTAGCCGCTCTCGATAAAGAGGGCCTTGAGTCGGCACCGACCGACGCAGGAACAGCGTACAAGAAAAACCGTTCGTCGTGTTCGGTCAAAGACCGCGACGCATTTTATAACTTTGCTGTCAGCACTGGTAACCTCGAAGCTATCGACATGAAAGCGAACGCGAAAATCGTTCGTGAACTGTTAGACGGTGGCATCGACGTTCCCGGCGTCAAGTACAGCGAATCCATATTTATTGGTGTAAGGAGAGCAACATGACCGGTACTGATCTAGTAGCCGCACGAGCAAACCTTCCTGCCCACTTGCAAACTGCATCTGCGGCAATGGAGGGGAGGAAAGAGTTCTCAGGTGGGGTGCACTCGGGTTTCCCGATCATCTCTTACCGAGGCCGTACATGGCGAGTTCGTCAGGGCGGCGAGGAACAAGTCTATTTGGACGACGAGGAAAACGCCGTACAGTCTGTCGAGTTAATTCTCATTCAGTCGAGTGAGTTCTTGGCGAAGACGTACTACAAGGGCAAGTACACCGAAGGCGACACTGCCAAGCCAGACTGTTGGTCTGCTAATGGCCTGAAGCCTGATACGGATGTACCAAACGCGATCAACGCGGCCTGCGCATCGTGCCCCATGAATGTATGGGGATCGAAGACAACTGACGAGGGCAAGAAGACACGCGCCTGTCAGGATGTGCGTCGTGTCGTTGTTCTTTTCCTGCATGAGTTGGAAGCACTCGTCTCTGGCGAGAAGAAGCTCGAAGACCTTCCCACCATGCTACTTCGCATTCCACCAGCGAGTTTGAACCCGCTGAAAGAGTACGCTGAGATTAAGCTAGGACCGAAAGGGTTGTCGCCGTACATGCTGTCAACCAAGATCGGGTTTGATACTACGGTGTCGTACCCGAAGCTGTCTTTCAAACCGGGCCGCTTTCTCAACGAAACCGAGTTTGGCGCTGTGGAGGAGCTTCGCGACTCCGATACAGTTAGGCGTATCCTTGATACGTCTGCCGAGCACGCGACTGGGGGAACTACCGATGACGATAGCGATGCAGCCAGTAGCGAGTCGAACGCGACCGCAGAAGCATCAGAGTCGGCTCCCCCGGAAGCGTCTAACACAGAGGAGCAGCATTTCTCTGAGTCGACAGACGACATCGCGCCAGCCCCAGAACCAAAACGCGCTGCGGCAGTGGAGGAAGATGCTATTGCCCCCGCACCGGTAGCGCCGGTAGTACAACCCCCCAAGCCAAGGGCCGCGAAGCCCAAGGCTGAACCGTCAGAAGTGAAGGCACCGGAGGGCGTGTCGCCCGCCACTGATGCTGACATAACTGACATGCTATCTTCGATCCTCGATTGATAGCGCCGGGGTCGGTGAGGGTCCTCCCCCTTACCGGCCCCAATTTTTAGTGGGGTTGTAATGGAAACGAGAGAATTTCTAAAACGAGTTGTCCCGGACGGGAACATCTGCATCGCGGATCACGTGAAAATAGAAGACAAGAAGGTCTTCATTCATTACACGATGACGCGACACGATGTTGCTGCAAAGCTGGCGCTCGATCTCGATTCCAAAGGGCACACGATCTACTATGCCCTCGCATCCTTCAAAGAGACATTCCTAACTCCGACTGACAAGTTGCGTGTCAAGCGCACGGCGAAGAACGTCAGTCACCTGAAAGCATTGTGGCTCGACGTCGATAACAAAGATTGCCCTGATGGTTCAGCCGTCGCCGCGATTAAAGAATACCTGCTCGCTACGAAGATGCCCCGGCCATCGTTGATGGTTAAGTCAGGCAACGGGATTCACCTGTACTGGCCGCTCAAGGAGGCCATCCCCGTAGCTGAGTGGTTGCCGCTCGCTGAAGGTTTGAAAGCCGACTGCGTTGCGCATAACTTCCCCGTTGACAGCGTGTGTACCAGCGATAGCGCACGAGTATTGCGACCACCCGGCACCCACAATCGCAAGGACCCCGACAACCCACGACCTGTGACACTCGTGTGGGAAACCGACGAAGACTTCGATCCGAAAGAACTGGCGAAGTGTCTTCCCTTGGTAAAAACTACCAGCATTCCCGCACATCTGTTAGGAAAAGCGGTCACGAATGAATACTCAGCCAACCAGAACTCACGCAAAGCAGATACCAAACAGGTGATAGGTAACTGTGCTGTGCTACGGCACATTATGGTGACGGGCGGTGCAGAACAGTCCGAGCCTGAATGGAATTCCACGCTCCTGTTTCTAAAATATCTCGACGGCGGCGTGAAGCTGGTTCATCCGATGTCATCGAGGCACATCGCCTACGACTACGACGCCACTGAAGAAAAGTGGCAGCAGAAACTCGCCGCTGATACGACCGGGCCGACGAAGTGCTCGACGTTTGAAGGCTGGCATCCAGCATTGTGTCAAGCGTGCCCCATATACAAGTCGAAGAAATCGAAGACACCCATGGCGCTCGGGTACGTTGACCCCACACCCCCACAGGCCGAGGTACCCAAAACGGGTACAGTCATACCTAAATTGGGAACAGTGCAGGGGTTGGTCGGCGACTATCCTAACAACTGGAGGGCCATGCCCGGCAATGACGGTACCGAGCGTAAGGTATTTGATAAAGAGTCTGCGGAGTGGGTATACGAACGGGTGCTGAAGCGCACATGGCGGCTGATGCAGGCGCAGAAATCCACGAACACTGGAGACTATACATACGTACTACAAGCGAAGTCGAAGTCGGGCAAGCCCATCGCCATTGAAGTTCAAGGTGGTGACTTGTGGGGCAGCACGAAAACGTGGGAGACTCTCAGCATACGTGGCGTACCTCTAACTACAGACGAGCAGAAACATTGGAAGGACCTCATGGCTACTTGGTTACAGAAATTGCAGGACGAAAACGCGATACTTGATACCACCGATCAACTCGGGTGGATCGAGAAAGTGGACGACAAGGGTGACAAGAACATCATTGGGTTCGCCTCTGGTGGTGCTGCATTCTTCAAAGATGGGTCGATCAAGAAAAGCGTCGTTACCGCGAACCACAAACACAAGGGTATCGCTGACTATTTCACACCCGTTGGGAAAGCTGACCGATGGAACGATGTCTTTAACTTCTATAACGAGCAGGGGTTGGAGCACATCATGGTCATGCTCGCTTCGGCGTTCGCTGGACCGCTGATCAAGTTCACTGGGCAGTCGGGTGCGATCATGGCTATCGTTTCGACTGGCACGAGTGCTGGTAAGAGCTTGTCATTGGAGACTGCCGCCGCTGTATGGGGCAACCCGAAGCTCGGCACGATGACGCTGAACGACACATCCACAGCCGTGAAGAACAAGGTAGCGTACCTACAGAACTTGCCGGTGTATTGGGATGAAGTGAGAGGGGACGATCGCTCGCTGCACGAGTTCGTTCAGACAGCTTTCCAAGTCACGCAGGGAAAGGACCGTGAACGCGCCGATCGCAGTGCTCGAACAATTGCAGCACAGACTTGGCACACGATGCTGATATGCACCTCGAACGAATCAGTCTTTGATCTCGCGGCAAGTGAGACTGGTGCTTCTGATGCAGGTGTATACAGGATATTTGAGATTGCCATTTCCGCTAACCAACGCCCTGTCGCTGACCCACGTATCGCCAGCATGGTTGCCGAACTCCAGAGCAACTACGGAATGGTTGGACAGGATTACGCTAGGTACCTCACCAACAACACAGATAAGGTAGCACGTAAAGTAGACGAATGGCGTATCAAACTTGAGGGCCACTTCAAAGCGGAAGCAGCAGAACGCTACTGGATCGCTACGATGGCTACGCTGATGGCCGGTGCTGAAATGGCGAACATAGCGGGGTGTGCCAACTTCGATCTGATGAAGCTGATAAAGTATTTGCAGAGAAAATTCAAACAGCTTCGCGCCCGTGTTGGCTCCGCTCGCAGTGCTACTGATCCGAAAGAACTACTGCTCGCGTACATGATGCAGCACCAACACGAACGGCTCGTCGTAGAGAATCTACGAACGAGTGCTGGTGGTAAATATGAGCCAGTCATAGTTGGAAACCATTCACACCTACGGAAGCTCACGTACCAGATTGGTCAGCAGCAAGGCAAGCTGCGGGTAGCTAAGGGTGACTTCAAACGATGGCTCTATAAGACGCGGCAATTAAACATGTCGGGTGATCTGGAGCAACGTTTCAAACTCGAAGCCGGTATGTTTGAGCACAGGGCAACCCTTGGGGCCGGAACATCATGGGCGATGTCCCGTGCTATATGCTACGACTTCAATATCGAACTGGAAGACCTCACTATAGGAGAGGACGATGAAAGTCACAATTGAGCACAAAAAAGCTGAGGCATCTACGGTCCTTGAAGACGTGAACGTCGTTACGAGGCATCCCGAATATATATACGTTCGGAGGGGGGATGAATCGTGGACGTACCCATGGCGAGTCGTCCTATCTGTACATATAGAAGACTCAAAGGCTGGGTAATGAGTAAATTTATTGAGCTACTACCCTTCTGGTTCTACCTCGCGGGGTCATTGTGCTTCGCCATTGGAACCATCATTATTATATGGAGAGCACCATGAAACGAGCGATATTAAGAACAGTAGCACTGCTTTCACTGGCAACCCTCGTGTTTGCAGTGGACTTCGATATTTCCTACGTACCACCGGATTCGTATACGGATAACGCCCCACTGCTGGAGCAGGAGTTGGACTTCTATACCCTCTACTGTGATGGTACGGCAGTTCAGAACTTGGACTCGATCATTGGTGACTGGCAACGAACCATTACGATAGTGGAACCGGGTTCGCACAACTGTGTCCTGACCACTACGACGCTCGATGGCGTGGAGTCTGGGCCGTCGAATACCAAAGTTTTTATAGTGGGGCCGAGAACACCCCGCCCCCCAGTTCTCCTATAAAGAAAGGATCAGGTTGCACATCATGGATAAAATGACAGTCATACCCCACGGCGACACTGCTGTTTACTATCAACTGCCGGAAGGCGCAGCGGAAATGCAGGACCTCATTGAGCACCTGAACATGAACTTCGCTCAAGGGAACATATTCAAAGCTATATATAGGCTGGGACGCAAGGAGGGAACCACTGATATTTATGACCTGAACAAAATTATTTGGTATGCTCAACGCGAAATTAAACGCCTTGGAGCAGAGCAATGGGTAAGCGAGAACGAAGCCCCGAGTACTACAGGAAGTACCATGGAACGCCTAAAGCGAAAAAGCAGAGAGCGGCGCGGAACAAAGCCCGGCGCGAGGCGGAAAAAGAAGGCACCGTCAAAAAAGGTGACGGTAAAGAAGTAGATCATAAGAAGGCTCTGTCCAACGGAGGTTCCAATGCCAAATCAAATCGCCGCGTAGTGACGCGCAAGAAAAACCGCTCGTATAAGCGAGACGCCAATAACCGCCCCATCTAGGAAAAACCGCTTCGTGAGAGGGGCTGTGCCAAACGATCGACACTAGCCCCTTACCACGACACCCCCTTTTTACGACTCAAAACGCCATGACCCATCGATGATGGGGAGGATGGCTCGTTTGCCATTCGCGTATAGAACCACGTGTGCTTGTAGCCAGCTTGAGGGGCCACTGTTGTACTCCAACTTCAGCGGAGTGCTAGTGCCGGTCTGGTAACAGCCTTCCTCGATACCGGGCGTATGGCTGTGCCCTACGATCGATTTGACACCGATGCGTCGGAGGTTCATCCGTGAGCCCCGTGATCCGTTGGGTCCCATGTCGCCATGCATCGATAGCTCGACACCACCGAGCATGAAGCTCTCGTCACGTTTCAGACATGTGATAGGAGCCTTACCCTTCCATTGATCAACCCAGTACGTGAAAGGATCGATCCGTGACATACCACTATCAGTCATGTGTGTGGAATCGACCATGACCTTCGCAGTCTCCAGATAGAAGCTGGCATTGTCCGGGTCCTGTCGCCAGTCGGTATCGATGATCCACCGGGCGAAGAAGTTGTCGTGGTTGCTTGGGATTATGACAGCCTTTCTGCGCCTGATAACGCGCTTGATCCACTTAACATCATCCTCGACCTCGCGCTTAACAAGGTGCATATCGACTCCTCGCTTCGCGATCTCGCTGAACGGGTCCAGTCGATGATGCGGGTTGCGAGCATAGCCATCGTGTAGATCATGGAAGATAAGGTGCTGCGGATCGAGTACGTCGACCATGCCGCCTTTTACATACGTGCACCTCTCTACCTTGGGATCGATGAACTCGCGGTGCGTATCACCGAAGACTAGGGCAAGGGCAGGATCAGCCTTCGCGACACCAGCGGGTGAGTACTCGCGATCGATGTCAATGAACGATCCATTCCTCGTCGCATTGATGTGGCGAACGAAGAACTTCTTGCCAACGATCTCGACAACAAGAGCAGCGAGTGTGTGATGGAACTCACCAACTTTACCAGCCTTCGTGTCGGTGTAGTTCTTCACTGTGCACGCGCCGGTAGTCGCCAAGATTTTCGGGAAGCGACCGGCAGGGACAGGGATGACTTTCATCTGCACCTTCGTATGTCCGATGATGCCTGACTCACCCTCGGTCAACGAGTCGAATCGTGACAGCGGTTGGGCAGCGGTCGGCTGTGTCTTGACATCGGCAACCAGTACCAGATTCTCGTTGAGCTTCTTACGCTGGTTATAAAGAAACGGCTTAAGCGCTGGGTCCCAAACCTCTGCGTTTTCCTGCGATTTCGTCCACCGCGACGTGGCGTTCTTGTATCGAAGCGGTATGACCACTAGCTCTGCGCTGTTGTAGTCGCAGTAATTCATCAGGGACGCAAAGAAGTTGTCGTGGATCGGCGTCGCGTTTTGCGCGCTTGTGATAACGAAACGCTTGATACCTGTCAACTTTCTCGCGAACCGGGGATTCTGATCAGGCTCTCTCGCATCACCCGCTTGATCTCGGTACGGAGCGTCGGGGTTGGTGGTTGAGTAACAGAACTTGCGGTCACCACTAACCACTTTGCTACAACTGTACCGCTGCTTACCAGAAGGAGTAAAACCGTCTTTCGCAAGCGACTGGCGCTTACACTTGGGACACTTCTTATTCGTCCCGGTACGGGTCGGCGTATTTTTCGTAGAACCTCGCTTTGCGTTCATCTATGTTTGCTCCATATCGTTCGAACCTTGCTTCACGCACTCTCTGCGCTCGCCGATTCTGTAGTAGCGCCGAGACGGTAATTCGCTCGGCTGGGTTGCTGCGATTGAATGTCTTAATATCTGCCAACACTCCGCTGCGATCTGCTGTTGATGCGTCACGGAACCTTCGCATTAGACCAATGCGGCGATCGATGTTGTAGCCCTCTACATCTTTGAGGATGTTCTGCGCTTCGTAAGCCTGACTTATGTCGGTCGGCGCAAACCCGAAGAACTGCGCCATCACTTCACCGACGCTCATCTCAGATGCAGGGATCACCGTGTCACCTGCGTTATTCACCAGACCCTCATTATAGTACCTTCCGGCCCGCATCACATCTCGGGCGATCTTCGGCATCATCGTTTCGAGTCCGCGATACACATCACCATCCATGATCTTCCCAGCACCCGTTGCAAACTTGAGCCCTTGGTTGAGTGTTGCGCCACCGAACGAAGCCACCATGCTACCTAACACGCTTTGGGCATTGTCACCACGGAGATCAACGAAGTACACAGTACCCATTGACATACGCGTTGAGAGATCAATACCGAGTCCTGCCGGAATGCCCTTCGAAATAAACGTGGCCGCAGTGGTTCCAAACGCACTGTCTGCAAGTGAAGCGACCATGCGATCGTAGCTGCGACCAGAGACGGCGTTGGTGAATGTGTATGGCTCGTCTTCGTCACCAAAGGCCATCAGCGTCAGACCGAATGCCCACTTGATCGGCTGGAGCATCATGCCTGTCATACCGCCAACGGCAGCGTGGGTTCCAATCAAACCGAGCAGAGCGCTACGCGCTTCTGACTTCTCCATGACACCCGCCTTCACCATACCCTGATAGTTGCGTATCAAGTGTGCGTACATGTGCTGCGGCCACTGCATGAACTGGAACAGGAGTGGTGCTTTCTGGAAGACCGGTGGCTTATTCTCCGCTGAGTAGTTGAACTGTGTTTGCGACACCATCTTACCAGCGTAGTCGCGGGCAGCTTTGACATCGCCAGTCTCGTTGAGTTCGAGTTGGTACGCAGCCAGCGCCGTCACGACACGGTTATTCACTTCAGTCAGGTGAGCCATGATACGTGACGCATCTATGGTTTTATCCCAAGCAGTCTTCTTCTTGCCTACGGCGATGTCACGCATCTCGGTAAACACATTGATGTCGATGATGTGGTTGGCACGAAGGTACTCAAGAAGCTCGACGTAGCCCTTTGCATCGGCTCCGTATTCCGACTCCAACCGCTTCTCGATCTGGCGAATGATGTTGAACGTTTGCTCGACGCGTGCTGTATCACCACCGAACGCTGTCAGCCCGCCCTTCATCTCGGCAGCTTCCCTAGCGAGGTCTTTGAAAATCGCACTCTGGAACTGCTTCATAGCTGACGCACTAGCCATCCAACCATGACGTGCGCCCAGTGTTGGCAACGTGACTAACCATGGTTGTGACGCATTGATCGCCCAGTACGACGGCGACGCCAGCATGAAGAAGTGAGTTGCCTCGATGCTCTTGGAAACGAGCTTATTGCGTGTAGGCAGATCGGCACTGAGCGCATCGCGTGATCGCAAATGCTTAACGACTTCGGTCAGCTTGGCACCTTCGGTACCGGACGGACTTTTAGTTCTGGTAGCTACGTCATACATGTCACGTAGCGACTTACTCATCTTCCAGCCGAACTCAAGCTGGGCCGTGTAGTACGACGCCTGCTTCGCATAGGTTGCGAGGTTGCGGTGTTGCAAGTCGTAACGCACGCCCTTCCGATTCTTCCGCTTGATCTCGTGCTTACGGAACGACTGTTCGGAAAGGTTGCGTAGGTAGAAATTCTTGATCGCTGCTTGTGCAGCGTTGTTCCCACTGAGCGTCTTCAGTATGCTACTGAGCGCTGCGTTAGATTCTATCGCCTCGTGGGTTTCCTTCGCCAGCCGCTTCTGTGTATCGAAGAAATCATCGGCTGTAAGATCATTGCTCGGGTCCGCCACCATTTCGTCTCTCAGTGTTTCCACTTCAGAGACAGACTCTCCCATGATGAATACCCGCTCAACCGTGCGCAATGCAAACTTCCCTTCCTCTGTTGGAAACACTCCTACATCGAGCGTTGGGTCATCAGAGAGAAGCTCGGCTCGTTTCGCCATTGCTTCCTTTCGATCCTCGTAAATTACGTCTTCCCGTGCCTTCTCAGCGAAAGAGATGTCATCACCGTATCGCATCATGGGCATGTAGATTCCTTGGCGCTTACGCGGCACCATGGACATCTTATAAAGTGTGTCAAGTATGTCGCGCTTGCCCCCCTCCTCGAAGAACTCTGATAACGCTCCAGATAAATCCTCGCGGGTCTTCAGCTTCTTCAGTTCCGCAATGCTGAACTTCTTCTCGAATTCCTCTGTTGACAGCGCAGGTGTGTCACTCGTCGATAGCATACCGCGCAACGCCGACTGCATCAGGAACATGGTTTCTGTTTCTAACGCATTGGCGTAATAGTCGAGCGCATCATTGAAGACAGCCTTGCCTTCTGTTGACAGTGCTGAATACGCACTGTGAAGCCGCTGGTGATCCGCGTGTAGCTCCTCACCAAGATGCGCATTCGCTTCGTCGGTCACTGCAACACGTGGGTCGATCGTCAGTAGCGACGCTTCAGTACCAACCTGCGAAACCGCGAGAGCATCTTCAGGGTTGGTTGTTTCGAGTTTAGTCCACCTGCCAGAAAGCTCTTGCGGTACTTCGAGATGCATCGCAGCTTTAGCGTTACGGCGGCGGAAGGACTGGTCGTACTCTTGAATCAAGTCACGGCCATTCAAAATTAGCTTACCAGTGAACCGCTCGACAAACTGCTCCATCGATGTGAGCGCCAAGATTGCTTTGTTGCCCTTCTCACGCACACGTTGGAGAATGCCACTGGTGCCTATGAAGCGCTCTATGAACGGCATCGCGATGTCGCGCAGCGGTGTATCGTAGGCTTCCATGTCCAAGGACTCGCTACCCCCACGAGCTACGCCAGCACCTTCAAACACCTGTGCCTCAGTCGACATGAATGCGTCAAGGAGGTTGTGAACCTCTGGTACATTACCCCACCCCAGAATTTCAACGATGGCGTCTCTGATACGCGCCCATGCAGACGCTAGGAAGGTGGTTGCGCCTTCCATCTCTACAGGTACGTCGCGCAGGAAGTCTTGCATATTCTCGTCAGCAAATACCTCCACGACGAACTCATCGATCGGCGCGAGGTCGCCTGCTGCGTTGGTCAGTTTCAAGCCAACTGGAACAGTGCTGGCACCGAACTGACGCGCCCATGCGTGGTGAGCCGCCGCACGAATCTGGAACATCTGGTTACGCAGCGGTGTGCTATGCGCTAACGAGCGATGCGTAGCGGCGTGCAATGTCTCATGTAATATGGTGTGTATCGCTTTCGCACCGGTCATCGCACTCTTGTCATCACCCATGCGACGTCGGTTCAGATACGCACGGTTAGTGCTTGGGTCAAACACACCGTAGTTGTTACGCTTCTTGCCGTGGAACTTCGTCCCTGCCCAATCGAATTGCAACGTCACATCTGACATGCCCATCGACTTCAGCTTAACAGCGAGGCGATGATAGAAGTGGCTTTCAGGCAGTGCTTCGGTGATTGCATCGAGTACGTCGCCGATATTCGCTCGTGAATACTTGTCACGAATCATATCACCTACGACACTGGCAGCATTATCTAAGGCGGGTGTGTTTTCTTCGAGTGCAAGTTCCTCCAAGAAGAACTCTCTGTTGTTCTCCTCGACGAGTTCTTCCATGCGCTCGGCAGCACTCTGTTCGCCGGGCCGTGGGGGTGCAACATCCATACGCCGTGCTACCGGCAGTAACTCACGCGGCATCGCTATGTTCATACGTGCGACACTCGCTTTCGCATCGGCCTTATTCATCGTATGCGCATCCAAACGGGGGCCAACGAGACGATAAGTTCTTGACCTGAAACCACCCATACTGATACGACCTATACCCGGAGACACATCCGTCCATGCACCGATCTTACGCAGGCCACGAATGAAGCGTTGCTCCTGTCGCTTGATGCCGGTAATCGTCATCTTGGACGGTGCAACCATATCCTTAAACCTTTGGAGCAACGCCCTTGCTGTACGTATATCCTGAACCGCTCTACGGTTCTCGGCAGTCTCTTGGGCTTCGCGAATCGCTGTCGGGCTAACGGCCTTGCTCACCCCTTCACTCACTGGCGATATTCGCGCACCAACGAGAACCTTACCACTCACGTCTGTAACGGGCGAATCCACGGTTATACGCGGAGTCTCTACCCCGGCGTGGCCGTATGGATCAACACCCTTACGTTGTTTCTTGCGGAACCACTCACGAACACGTGCGTTGTATTCAGCAACGCTCTCACCCTTTTTCTTTACAGGCTTCTTCACATAGACCGGTGCAGTGGGCTGGGTCGGCGGCTCGGCAGCTTGACTGGATATACCGAGCTTGGCTTGGAAGCCCGGCCCCAATAAATAATCACTCGGCGAGAAGTCTTCGACAATGACATCGCCGTCCGAGTTGAATTTGAAACCATAGTAGGTAAGCTGCGCCTTCAATGGTTTGTAAAAAGTATCGGTCGGGTAACGTTCTGTCATCTTACGATACGTACGCATCGCATAACGCAGTGCTTCGACTTCTTCAGTCGTCGGTGTGTAGTACGCATTCTTGGAGGGGTCTGCTGCGTTGTACTGCGCTATCTCGCTGAACTTGCGGAAGATTGGATTAACAATCTCATCCCATACCAGATCGCCCTTCCATACTGACTCCAGCGTTTCAAGACGCTTGGCAGCTTTTGCCTGCTCCTTGTTGTACTTCTCGATCTTCTCCTCTCGCGTTTCGACGGACTCCTTGACCTTCGCCCTACGGAGCATCATGGCTTCAGTTTCCTTACTGATAGCTGCGAACTCTTTGACGAACTGATCAGGCGACATCTTCTTCAACTTGATGCGCTCTAATGATATAGCAACCTTCTTCGCGAGTGCTGCATGGGCGTTGCTAGTGTTTCCTGAAGCAAGAGTCGACTGCGCCAACTCAGTAAGTTGTGTGAACGCATCACGTGCTCGTAAGAAGTCACGTGCAGCTTGTGTCCTCTGTCCAGTGTCGTCAGTGTTCTCGGCGATAAACACTCCGTACTCGCCACCAGTCTCAAACCGTCCGAGGAACTTCTTGGCGCGATTCAATGCATACCTGAGACGCGTGTTTGCTTCCTTGACTGCGGCCACACGCTCGGCAGCTTTTGCAACTGTTTCTTCACCAGATACGGTTTCATAGGTCAATGCTTTTGTGCTGACAAGCTTCTGTCCAGCCCTAGTAATGACCGGGGTATCGCGAACCTTCTTGACCTTCGCCTTGCGACGTAACACCGATGCTCTCTGGCGACGAATGAATTGCTTCTTCTGCGAGACAGTGATGTTCTTCTTACGCCACTTGCTAATAAGCTCCTTCCTAGCACCAATGTCGGGGGCGGCTGCTGCTGTGGCAGCTTCAGCAGTTTCATACTGCGTACCCAATGGAACTTCAACACCCTGTTGGATATCGGCCCTCGACTGAACCGCTGCCTGAAACTTACTCTCCAACTCTGGCGATGTCTGTTCAATGATCCTCGACTCCGTAGCTTCTGTACCGTACTTGGTGGCGAGCTTCTGCGCCTTGTTCCGCGCACGTGTTGCAAACGCACGAGCGGCTTTCCGAGTACTGAAAGATTTAACTTCCGACCTCTCGTCGTAGCGAGTTGTCTTGTCCGGGTTCACCGCTTCTGACGCCACAACATAAAGGACATCGAACTCGGGCAAGTCTTCGATTTCCTTAGTCGTTATAGTCTCATCGAATTCCTCGATCTCGTCTTGGTATAGCAGCGCTTCTTTGGGTTTCGGCTCCGCAACTTTCTCACTAGTAGGACGCGGTGGCGGTCCCTCGGGTGGACCCTTAAGCTCCCTCTGCGGAATCTGCTGCGTAGTAGTGACCCCAGCTTTTGTGGGTGGGAGTTTCGTACGCACCGGCTGAACTACAATACGTGCGTCAGCTAACTCAGGATCAGTCCTGAAAAGCTCCGCATCCAAATCGGCTTCTTCTTGGGTGTCATACACCTGTTCGTCAAGCAGGTTGTTCTCCTGATCGAACATGCGAACTGCTATACCCTCAGTCGTTGAACGCTGCTCGGCACCAGTAAGAGGCTGGGGCTGTTCAGGGAACAAGTCGGCTGTGGCTTCAGCAACAGCAGTGGGGTCTTCGGTGCGAAGATCAATCTGTTCCTTCTCCAGTATGTCACTCCTGCGTGCAAGTGCTTCGGGACCGGACAAGATACGAACCTCGCCATCAGCGCCCCACTCTTTCTTCAATGCGTTCGCTTCGGCTTTCGTAGCTTTAAGAGACTCACGTGCAACGGCACCGTTCTCGTCGAGCAGTTGTACGGCGTACCCGGCTCGTACGTTGGGCTTGCCAGTACCAGCCATGGTGAGTTCACCGATGATCGCCTGCATTGAACCACCTTCAGCGCGTCTCTCACGTGCGTACTGAGCCGCCTGTTGGTTCTTCGCGATCAACCGTCCGCCCTTTCCATCGAAGTTCGGAATAATGACCGCGCCCTTCGGCAGTTGCAGTTGATCGGTTGGACCTTGCTCGGGTGAAACGTAGACGGCGCTGCGGCCAGATGGCTTACGCATGTCCTCAATCTGTGCCTGCAAGTCCTCCTGCGGCTCCGCAGTGGGTTGGTCAAGCCCGTCTGGTATAGGCTCATCAACCTCGGTCAACGCACGCTGGCCGGGACCACGTTCAGCTAGGGGGGCAGTACCAGCAATGCCGAGAGGTAGTACACCCTGTCCCGCACGTTGCTCTGGTGGCACCATGACACCTTCAGTCGTACCCGGATCAGGCCATATATCCTGTTGCTGCTCGGCATGCATGACACCCGGTACAGCGGCCCTCTCTGGGGTCATCTCGGGAGGACGGTAGCCTTCTGGCTCAATACCAAAGCCCGGCTCTTTCGTGGTTGGACCAAAGCCCGGTAGGCCAAGCTGACCACCCTCGTCTTCAGCAGGGGGCGGTAGAGGAGTCGGTGGACGTTGTGGTCGCTGTCCAACAGCACCAGTTACAGCACCGCCTGTCAGGCCACCTATGAGCCCTTCTTGGGCAAATGCTTCAGCTACGCCCGAGGACAGCCTGCGGTCCTGATCGTACGCTTGGGCGGCAGCATTCTCAGCGATACGCTCGACGGCACCTTGGCTACCTTCCTGCGGTGCCTCTGCTGCGAAGCCGGTGCCAATCCGTTTGCCCAGACCCATACCGACTTGGACACCAGCGGCGTCTTTCATCGGCTCGAATACAGGTCTAAGTAGGCGACCAGTAACCATAGAGATCGCTGCGACGCTGACACCACCGATCACAGGGGCCAAGCCCTGAGTCTCTGCGGTGAAGTTCTGGCGGGCAGTAACCTCGTCGCCAACCTCCTTATAAACTTGTGCGTAACGCTGGGACTCTTTCAGGAGTTCCTCATGCGTCATAGCGGTAATTTCGTCGGCGATGTTGTTCTGTATCCCGCCGAGGGAAAGCGTGCCTTCTGACGCACCTAAGTAAGTCAGTGCACCAGAAGTTTGCGCTGCCCTCATCATCCGGGCGGCTGGCAACATGACTAGCAAAGTGGATGGGAGCGACTGTAAAAACTTGCCGTAAATAGCATCGGCAACTTCGATAGGGCCACCCCTCCAAATGGTCTTATCAGGGTCAAGTGTCAGAAGCTCGCCGCCAACATGAGCAAGGTAGTCTTCTGAAATCCCGCTCGTTATACCCTCACGTACCCCAGCAAGACCCTGCCTGACGCCCTCGATCGCAGGAGCGACTGTAGGACGGAGAAACTTGTTTTGGCGAGCGACATATTCCAACGCACCAACACCTAGCTCCGCAGCTTGGACAACACCGGAACCGAGCAGCCGGGTACGATCCATACCGCCTTTTTCCGGCTGGGCATCCATCGGCGGCTTCCACTCGGGTATGCCAGAGGGTGCTTGATCCACCTCTGCTTTAGCACGTATCGTCGGGGCTTCGGCTAGTAAACTCGTACCACGCCGCTGTGCCCGTTCTGCAAGACCGGACGCTGGTAGCTCGCCGAATTCACGGTCGAGATATTCCTCAAGGGAGGATAGGGACATATTAACCCTCCGGTATGCCAGTCTGCTGCGCCTGTGGATTTATCAGCGCCTCCACACCGCTCATGTTCTTCCGATCGGCTTCGTATGCCCTATAGACCTCATCGACCACCGCATTCTGATCTATGCCCGGATACATCGACTCCAGTTTGGTCATTGCACGAGCGAGGGAACGAGCATGTTCAGGGTTGTCAAGAGCCAAGTCTAAGTCCTGACTAATTACATCTCGATACACACCTTCCCGCAGACGCATTTCTGAAGCAGAGAGGCCACCACTCTCACCAGAAGCCAGTGCCCTCATCTGGGCCGTCTCAGCATTAGTGGCGTAGATGCCTTCCATAGCTGTGTGATGCTTCTGCGTTTCTTCGAGCTTCGCAATATCCAACTGGAGTTGGTGTCCATCTTTCGTCCATGCAGAAAACGCCTTGGGGTCAGACATCTGGGCAACCATAGTACTCAGTCGGTCGTTAGTAATAAGCATGGGTGCACCAGTAGGCTCCCCAGTTTCCTCATCCGTGCCCATTGCAATGAGCGCAGGCAGTCCAGTCTTCGGATCAGTGACGGACCCAAACCTGATACCCGCACCATTCGGGAAGTATTGGTATGCATTGGTCAGCGCTAGGGCAGCTTCCTCGTTATGCCCACCTATAAGAAACTGTGCGGCCTGTTGAGCGCCGCGTTGGAAACCACGCATCTGTACCTCAACCGTCGCGAACTCAACTGCCTCATATGCTTCCTTCACACCTGCACCGCGTTCCAACTCCTGTTGGAACATGGCACTGCGGTAGTCCGCCCACTCCAGTGTGGTCATGGTAGGTAGGTCGTCGGGTCGGGTGCCCTCCGCAGCCATTTTCGCGAAGTCTGGATTCTCAAGCGCCTGAATTTCACCCTCGTTCATGGCTTCTTCTGCCATCTGCCCATCCGTCTTGTCGGGAGCATCGATGGCATTATCAGTTGCGAGCTTCATGTTCGGGTCGAAGTCATCCGGGATTGGGTACTCACCACCTTGTTGTAGAGTTGGGATACCTTGCTCACCACCGCCATCCATACCTGCAAAGCCTAGAGCACCCTGTACCAGCGGATTATCGACAACTACGTCTTTCGCAAGTGCAGCGCCGGTTTTGATAGTGCCTTTGGTACCTTCCCACATCCAGTCACGGATAGCGCCACCGGTTTCCCTTGCGCCTTCGGCTTCACTGATAGCTCGCGAACGCTCACCCATGGCTTCATCGGCGGCTCCCCATGCGCGTGTCGTATCATCGAACGCGCCTTCCGTGACGCCACGACCAATGTCGCGCATCATATCGGGGCCAACCCCACCAGCCGTTTCCGGTACGCGATTAAGAGTCCCTGTTGTCCTCCGTCCCAATGCTCGTTGCCGCTCCATTTCATCATCGATGGAGCCGCCATCAGCCATCATCGGCGGCTGCATAGGACCGCCCTGTCCGGGGATTCCCTGACCCTGTTGGAAACTACCGCCTTGTGCCTGCGCCTGAACTGGGCTGGTCGGGGCGATCTCGGGCGACGCGAAGTCTGCCTCGGGTACGCCAGACTGACTACCGAACGCACCTTTGATCTTCCCACCAAGGAATTTGCCAAGGCGCATAAGGGCAGGGTCTTTGTGGACTGTGCGTTGGTTGGGGGTATACCCCTCCATCGCCTGTTCAGCAGTCATACCCTCTTTTTTATGGGTGTACATCCAATCTGCTTCATCAGCCGCCTGACGTACGTTCCAAGCCCTGTCAGCAATATCACCCCTGTCAGACAGGATGCGTTGGTACTGCTTGTTCAGATCGTACTTCTGCCGAGCCGCCATACCGCCTTGCAGCCCCTCGGTAAATGCACCTAGTCCGGTAGCCATTAGCCCATCCTCTGTTGTGCGGCAGGTGTGTGGTACTGCTCGATCAGCTTCTCAAAGAACTCCTCGCCTTTCTTACGCACAACATCTGCGGGAATAACAAACTCGCCTTCTGACAGTTGTGCCGGAATGCGATCATCAATACCTGAACCATCACCGGGGCCGTATACTTCACCATCCTCTTGGAATGGAATAGCTTGGCGCGGAAGCTGCTGCTGACCAGCAACCGCACCCGTCGGTACACCCTCGACCTCACCACCATCAGCCATAAACATACCAGCAATGCCGCCGACACCTTGGAGCATACCGGCAGTTTGGTTCTGCCCAGCGTTCCACTGCTGCATCTGATTACCGAAGCCCTGACTCGCAATGCCCGCACCTTGACCGTAGCCTTGTAATGCCTGTCCTGAGAAACCAAGACCAGACTGGATGGCTCCAACGCCAGATTGCGTAGTGTTGAGTGCGCCTTGCTGGGCCTGACCACCAGCACCTACGGCCTGACCATAGAAACCGGCAGCGTTCGACAATGCGCCGCGACCTAAGTTAATGACGTCAGACTTCAGCGCCCGGCCAACATCCTCTACTCGACGGGTAGCTCCCGTAGCGGCGGCGGCAGAAGCCATGGCTTCCTGAGTGCGCACACCAATATCGAGTGCTTGGTTACGTGTGGTGGAAGGATCGACACCGTAGCTTTCCAACCGCTGTAGGGAGTTGCGGCGTTGAGCATCAAACGCAGAACTGACATCAGCCGTAGCCATGCCCCGCTCTCGCTGGCGTCGCTCCTCGGTATCGTAGCTCGCAGCTTCCTTCGCCCACTCATCTTCAAACGGACGGAAGAATTCCTCGTAGCGTTTGCGGTCGGCCTGTGCGGTGTCGAACTGGGCCTGCATCGCAGGCAACTGAACGTCGAGGACCTGTTGGAGCGTCTCTCGATTCATCGCATCTTGTTCCCGCCCCCAAGCAAGCTGCTCTTGGGAAGTCTGCTGATTTATCCGTGCGATTTCCGTACTCGCTTCAGACATAGGGCCAAGGTCAGGTGGCGCTGGGGGATCACTGCAACACATGCTAAGTCTCCAATTTCTTCGCGTAGTACACGGCGATTGGCCGGTAATTACGCCTCTCCAAAAACGGGCCAATGTCGGGTGCACCGACAGGGGCTTTGCTTGTCATACCGACGTATCGGCAACCGAGCGCCTTGAGAGCGTCTTCAGCATATGCGAGTAGCTGCGGGGCTATCTTTTGCCCTCGCATCAGTGGATGAACGAAGAAAGCATCCTCTCTAGCGTTCAACACACGTTGGGTATGCATATCACGAAATACATAGTACTGCAAATAGGCCACCATTTTCCACCCCAATCGCAAAGTAAAGCAAACAAATCTGCCATCCTTCTCCATGTCCATATAGGCTTGGTAGTTGGGGTTGAACTCATCATCGAGGTATTCCGTCTCGGTTTCCTCGTAATGCAGGATGTGGAGGGGACCAACCTGATCGAGCATGTCTGAAAACTTCTCCAGCCCGATAGCGACATTCCCCTTAATGACCGGGGGAATGCAATAATATTTTGGCATCTTAATCTGCGTCTGTGGTACTGGTAGCGGCGACATAAACTAGGTCCTTACATGGCGGTAGTTGAAACTCAGACCCAGTGGTAGATTTATATTCTCTGACCTTGTTCTGAGTCTGGGCGAAAAAATACGACTTCATGTCAGTGCCATCGGGTGCTTGGCAATAACGTGTGCGGTGATCAAGTATTGAAGTTTCCAACAGGCTTACCGTGATCGACTGAACGTCGCTGGCTTTGGCAAACCCCGATCCGAGTGCTGGGACCATGCCAAGGCTCCAACCGACGAAAAACCAAAACGCGAGAATGGTGATGCCCGATACTGGGCTCACTTTGCGATCCGTTGGGAATACGAACATCCGTATAGTTTCCCACATGGCACTACCCCTCCGGTTCTACATCCTTATCGCGAAGTCCGGGGGCTTGAATCCTCGAAGCGTTCTTGTGTCGGATGCCATAGATTGCGAGACAAATTGCAACTGTGAGTCCAACGGCCCAGTAGGGCATTTTCGCTAGGTATTCAAAGCCAGTATTGATGTAATCCTGTACAACGGGAATGAAGCAGCCGATGTACGGAAAGAGTACGACGAGTAGAACAAGCTCGTCCTTCCATCCTTTCGAATGTAGTTCGAGGGACCGCATCTCCCAGTTCTGGATGTGGTTCTGCTGTGCAATCTTGGATTGCACCTTGGCCGTCTGAAGGTCAATCTTACCTTGCAGCACTGTGAGCTTGAGCTTGTTCTTTAGCTGCTGCTTTTCAATGAAGTAATCGCCGACTTTCTCAGCGAATTTCCCGCCCAACATTTTTGCGATCCAGTTCATAATATAAGTCTACCTATCACCCACATGGTCGGCAAGTAAAAGCATCCACTTCGCCGCACGGTTATTCCAGCCCCAAGCGTTTTCGGCCTGTGTAGGGTCCTTTGTGACGATCCGACCATACAATTTGACGCGGAATGCGCAGATTTTCAGATAGGTAGTTAGGGGATTTGCAGTATTGACCGCGCCGAGAGTCTTCGGGCCAATGGCTCCATCCTGCTTCACGCCGATCGCTCGCTGCACCCACTTGGACGCGGCTCGGGGTCCGTGATTCACGCCGCAGTCGACAACCATAGGCTGTAAAATTCCGGGCAAGAGATCAAAGCGGGGGGCGCGAACATACTCCTCCTCGTAGAACACTCGGGCTTCCGACTCGGTGATCGCTTTGATGCCTTCTTCGGTTGGGTCGTACCCAACGTACTCGGCCCAAGCCTTATAAGTGATGCCCCACTTAGTAGGGCCACCACGGTCGTTCGGTCGGTTGGTGTATGTATCCCAACCCTCCGCTTTCAAAATATCAGTGATGATGTCATCGAACATTATTTCTTCTTCTTCTTACTGACTCGTTTCTTACGAGCAACGGCACGCTTCTCTGGGCCGGGAGTGCCGGGCTGGGCGTTCGGGGCAATAGGCGGCTCTTGCTGCACTGTTGGTTGCAGGCCCATCTGACCGCTGGCGATCAGCCTCAAAAGCTGCTTCAGGAGAAAGACCCCATCGTTCAGCTTCACGGGGATAACAATCTCAGACTTGTCGCCGAGTATTTCCATACCTGCCCCTACGGCCAGTTCGACTTGCTGCTTGTTCATATCTGTCTTCCTATATTGTTGGTGGGCTGAGTATACACACTAAACCGGTGTATTGATAGTTGCACCGGCTCCGTCAACCCAGACCGAATCGTCATCCTCACCTTTCGCCGTTGCCATGGCATCTTGCGTGATGTTGTATACCGTTGCGCCCTGAATCTTGCCAGCGGATGTATTTATTGGGTCGGTAACGTCGTTCAGTTCTGCGTCCGTTACCAGCTTGGGGTTGAAATACCCAGTGACACTTATTGCTATCCCATCTAGTGTCGTATCGGAATCTGCATCCCCAACAAGAAGTCCGCCGCTTACAGCAACTGGTGGGCCTACCGGGAACGGTGCTACCGGTGGTGTGAAGTTTGCCGTGTATCTGGCAACGCCTTTTGTGACGCGCACTTCATCTATCCACCCGTCCATTGCGTTCGGTCCACCGTGACCGAGGCTAAACACAGCCTGATCATACGTTTGAGCTAGTACGACAGTTCCCTGTGTAACCCCATCGAGGAACATCTCGAACGTACCACTATCCCTAACAAGAGCGACGTGGCTCCATGTGTTAGCGACCACCGAAGTCGTACCTACAAGTCTATTTGATCCCTGCGACCAGAAAACTAATTTGTTGGAAGCATTGACGTAAATCAATCCCGTCACAGCGCTTCCCCACCGAATCAAATTAACGTCGGTGATATCTACCATCCGTACCTGCAATTCGACGGTCATGTCACCGGTACCAAAATCAAAATCGACGTGAGTTGGGAAAGTTATCTCGTCGGTCGCATGATCGAATAAACCTGAGGACACTCCGAACTTGAACTGCGCAGTGTCAAGCTGGGCATTGTCAACGAAGGTCGCTGTTCTGAGTCCGTCGTCCTCAGACGTATAGGTCGTTGCAGCGTCGGCTCCATCAAGATTCGTCAACAGGACAACACTGGCCCAGTCTGAGTCCTCAACTGGATATTCCTCTGTTGGCGGCGTGAAGTTTTCTGTGTATCGGCCGACGCCTTTCGTGATGCGTACATTGTCCATCCACCCGTTAAGCCCCTGAAGAAATCCGGGAGCGAATATGGTCCCGATCGTTAACGGTTGGGTCGCCGCGAACAACGTAGCACTGATCGCGATCTCGGTGCCTAGCTGAACGCCATCGACGAAGTGATAGATGAAGCCACCAGAACGAACATACGCAACATGGTACCAAGTATCACCTGCCGGATTCCACGACTGATCGTATCCAAGCACCGTGTTACCGCCCGTTGTTGAGTACGCTAAGCGGAGAAGGTTGGTCGTAATCGAGCAGGAATACGATTGTTGCGATCCCGAAGATAACCACTTCGTGATGAACTGATGGCTGCCCGCACCGGGGTCGCCATTGAACCGCACCGCAAACTCAACTGTGAAATCACCACTTCCGAAATCAAGGTCCGTCGAGTTTGGGAACTGAACGTAGTCACTATTCCCATCCAACAACAAAGAAGATGTGCCGAACTGGGACTGAGCAGTGTCAATCTGGGCAGTGGCGAAAAAAGATGATACCCATGTTGGGTTCGCCGCGTCTATAGCAACTGTAACCGCGTCGGCATCATTGAAGTCGAGTAGGGTGACGACGCTACTCCAGCTTGCGTCTCCTCCCGATACTCCGGGAATAAGAGACATTACTTCAGTGTCATCGATGTTGATAGCCGACTCAGCGCTGAGAGATAGGTCGTCTTGAAAAGAAGCCACTCCGTCGACATTCAGGGTAGTATCAAAGTCAACTGCCCCCTGAGCGTTCAGGGTAGTGACAAATGTAACTGCCCCATCGACGTTCAGGGTAGTGTCAAAGTCAACTGCCCCCTGAGCGTTCAGGGTGGTGACAAATGTAACTGCACCGAGGACGTCCAAGGTAGTATCATAGTCAACTGCACCAAAAACGTGCAGAGTGCCGTGAATGTCAGTTTCATCTGACGTGAGATCGAGTGTCAGTCCGTCGATGACGGTAGCAAAAGCAGGATCACCAACGGTGAAAGTCTGTACTTGAGTTGCGCCCGGTAATGCAGGAGGCGTAAAATCATCAGTCCATATCGCATGGTTTTTCACGATGACGAGGCTGTCAATCATCATGGTATGGAAGCGACCCAGCCATACTTCGACTGAATCTGCTGATGGAAAGTCGCCAGAGCTTGACGAATACGATCCTATCAAGAAGCCGTTCTTGAAAAGGCGTATAAGGTCACCAGATTTCGTCATGGCGACGTGATACCACGTGTCTGCGTCAAGAACGTCAGTGTCAGATATTAGATCGACACCATCTATTCTGAACTCCAACCGCTTGAATCCATCAAGCTGAATAGACCAATCACCATCCCCTCCAATATCCGTCTTCGCCTCGCAGATATAGTTTGACCCTGCTTGCTCGAATAATTTGTACCGGAAGTGAACGGAGAAATCGTTACCGTTCATACCGAAGGCATCGGTGGTGATCGCTCCTTCGTTTATCTCTACCCTATACGCTGAATTAGACGCGCCGATGATATGACAACCGAACGCTCCCTCGAACGCAGAAGCAGCAGTGGTGGAGGTGTTTGTCGCGAAAACAGGATCGTCAGCAGACCCATTGTTGACAGCAGAAGTGCCACCTTCGGAGCCGTCATTAAAGTCGATCTGCACTACTAAGTCGCCCGGTATCGATTCTCCGGTGGTGTTGAGAACGAGAAACTCTTGACTTACGGTATCAGCATCCAGCCAATTTATCGCGAAGTTGTTCGCCAGTTGTAAATAAGCGCCGCTCGGATTCCACTGAAGATTCCCATCGGTGTCTTCCCAAAACGCCCCTGCTTTGAACAGTAGATCATATTGGCTCGCAGAATCTATATCGGTATCGCTAAGGCCGACAAGAGTAGTCGCCCCACCACCACCTGCACCGCCGCCACCTGCGGTCGTGGATGGGAACTTACCACGTAGGTCTGTATTCAGTACCTCAGTGTAAGTGCTGCCTTGCAAGCGCATTGTCAAGCGGGCGATCAGGAAACCCGTTCCTGCGTAATCGGTCGGTATATCATATACCGCTGTGCCATCAACATCAGTCTCCGCACTGGCCGAAAGAGTATAACTGTCGGTGGGCAGGTTAATCATCACCTGACAGTCACCGGAATCTTCAGAGATCACACCCCAAACAACGACATTGAAGTACTTGTTACTTAGCGATACGCCGCTTGCATCCAAGGTTATACCCGTCAAGTCGCCCGAGCGAACGTAGGCTGCAACCGAATCATTGACGACCATGACTTCCGATCCAGTCGACGTATCAAACGCGGGCCATGTATGTGGATGCAACTGAAGTATTTCACCAGAGCTAACTGCAAGGTCAAACACACCAACACCATCGGTAACAAGGGCAAGTGCACCAGACGTCCAGCCCGCTGGCCTGCTACGTATCCAGTAGTTGATATGCCCAAGGTGGCCCTTGTTTGCATCGGCAACGTGGTCTGTCCAAGCATGTACTTTGTATAGCCCGTCCGTCTGCGCTGACGCCGCTGACTGACACATCACAGTCGCGATCGGTGCATGCTCGGCAGAGGGCCAACTCGTCGTTGAAACCGCCAGTGCGCCGGTAGACTCAAGTACATAAACGTAGTTGAGCGTCGGGGAAATATCAGTGCCGGGTGTCAACGCAATCGTTACTGGCGTTGGGTGGCAGTCAAGCGTAAGCGTACCAGTTGAGAAAACGATCCGCATGTCAACGCCACCCGCCGTATCCAACGCTAGGGTAATTACCGTCCCGTTGCTTGTAACATCCACAACAGGACTATCCAGAGCCGTACCCACAAACAAGAGGTCTAAATCCGTCTCTCTATGGGAGGGGTCGGGGTGGGAGAGAACAACGCCCGCGCTTACATTAGCAACGACGACGCGACCAACGGCAACTGTCTGGTTTGGGGGTGCGGGTCTGACGTTAGTGAATCCACCCGGCGTTGAGTCCAACCACAGTTCATCACCCGGCGTCATCCCGTCTGTATTCACATCCCGGACCAAACCGGATAAATTGACAAACCCATTATCATTGTGGGCGATGTTCTCTGTAGCTATCCCTAAGACGTGCGCTGTTTCAATAAGAGCCGCATCAGCAAGGGCGATCAATGGCTTGTTGCCTGATGCACCGATGATGTACACGACCTCACCGTTGTCGATCTGTGAACCAGTCGTGTTACGGCAACGGATGACTTGCTCTTGCCCTATCTGAAGGTTTACCTGCCCACCGGGTAAGCCAAACTCAAGGGTACCGTCGTCTATATTCCACTGAAGTTTGCCCTCGCTTGATCCGTCAGTATATTCAGTATCGAACTGGATGTAGCTGGTCGGCCCGAGGGTTCCATCCAGACGTATGTAAGTCTGGTTATGGTGGTGGGTTGTGATCTCATCGATCGGCGTTATATCTTCAACGATGGAACCATCGAGTTGGATCAACCCGAGGTCGGCTAGTTCTTGAACCCGAACGAAGCTGTTGAGCACGTCTTTGGACCGGCGCTCGTGAACTTGCAGTGCTTCCCTGATCGCTTCGATCGCACGGGAGTGCGATTCGAGATCAGTTCCGACTGTCGGTATCGAGGGATACGCTTTGTTGGGATCGAATGAGATTTGGGCCATTAGACCACCTTCAGCATTCGCGGGGTGGTAGCTATCTGCGCCGAATAGAAATCGGTGTTGCCTAAGAAATTGAACTGCCAAAGATCAGATTTGAATCCCATCGGCAGTCGGAAAATACCCTCATTGTAAATGATCTTGTCAAACTTGATCTCGGCGTCTGGCCCAACCTTAACCTGTAACCGAACAGAGAGCGTCTGGGAGTTCAGCAGCGTCACTGGATACATAAGACTGCCCCCCATTGGTTGTCGCGTCTCAGCTTCCGCCCATGCAGGGACAAGGCCATCAGCTTGCGCTGGTGCGCCACCGAGAGCGCCGCCATTGAGCGTGCTCAGACCGGGGTTATAGTCAAGATCGCCAGCAACGCCATCAGGCACAGCGGCGAACAGCGCCGTATCATATGCACCGTAGTAAGCACTGGTGTCGTCAGTATTGTCCTCGACACCCGCTAGGAAGTCGAGCTTGCACGCTCCAAAATTCAGCGGCTCTTTGAACTGGTATATCTTCGATTGCCAACGCCAGTTGAGACGCTCGGAAACTGTCGGGTCCCATTCCATCGCCCGGTTGTTTTGTAAGATGAGTACCTTACCTGAGTACGGGTCAGTCTCGATCCCCTCGATATCCGAAAAGCCATCCAATTCCACCAGTTTCGTTTGCGGCTCTGTGGGATTGAAAATGAAGCCGAAGTTCTCGCTGTTGAACGCAATGTATTGCAGCCCAAACTGCGCGGCGAAAATATTCTGCGGGTCGTAAGCGGCCCATTCTTCCTTCGTCAAGATGTCCTGCGTAATGATCCTCGCGCCACTTGAATTGGCAAGGACAAGGCCATTGATCGACGGGTAATAAGCACCGGCAGTCGTCGCCACCATACCGCGCCGAGACAAGCAGGGCTCGACAGCATCAAGCTTCTGCATTGTAAACGCGAGTGGTGTAGTCCCCTGTCCGAAATATGGCTGCGACTTGGTTCCGATCACGAGTGTGGAACCCCAGACAACGAGTCCCACGATTGGGTACTCAGTACTGAGTTCGTAACCTGCGGGCCAAGCGTGCGGACGGTACGGCTCTGAGAACACAAGTCTCCTACCTTTCCAACCGACGAGGTAGCCATTAGGCATAGCGACGAAGCCTTCCAAATCAGTCGGCGGCTCCACCCATGTAACCGACTCCAGTAGGCGATTGCGGGCGACTGTTTCAGTAGACTCGTTGTCCTCGTAAAGCACATCAGTAAGATCAATCTGAGCGACGAAGTAAAAATTTGAGCTTGTCGAGCCTGTTACAGTTCGGTAGATGTTGATCTTCCAACCACTCGCCGGGCGACTCGCTGCATCAGGGATGGTTGTATCCATGTTTGCCAAATCCCACTGACCAGCATCACCAGTTGCGATCGTCGGTGGCGACGGTGGTCCTTCCTCGCCGTACGTGCTTTGGAATGTGTATACGTAAGCCCGCGTTTCATCCGAACCTGAAGGGGGTGTCACGCTTAATGCGTTCGTGGGTGTGGGGACGCCAAGATAGTATCCGGCGTCGCCGTTCTCAATCCGAGCGTAAGTGTTCATCGTCGGACGGCCTTCACCAGCCCAATAGTAGCGATCGTAGGCATCGTTCACGATAGGACTACGCACCACATCTACGTCACGAGAGTCAAACGTAAGCCATGTGTCATCGAGTACGCCATCATTATCAACGACACGAATCGCCCGCTTGACAGGATCGACTGGCCCGGCTGTAAAGCTGGCTTCCTCACGCAACGCACGAAAGCCTCGCACTTCCCCATTCAGGAGTTTGGTATTACGCGCAGCCGTAGCAGCCATCGGTGGCAAGAGCCGGGGCGATGCCCGAGGAATTAGTCCCTGAAATGCTTCTAGCTTGATGGCGGGCATTATGACATACCCTCATAGGTAACAGTGAAAGAGAAACTGCCGTGTGCGATGTTCGCTGGGTCCGCAATCTCACGAATTGAAAACTCACCCGTTACGGTCGATGACATAAAAGGCCCAAACTCCGTGCCGAAGATAAACAACCACGTGTGCTGGTCTGATGTTATCGCATACCAAAGCTCGTCTTCACGCCCATTAAAAGTACCCTGCCCAATAGCGGATTGATCGATATTGAATAGCCGTACCTCGAACTCTGATGCATCGGTCAGCCCCTTTGAGTCCTCATGTATCCACGAGTTAGTGATCGGCGTGTAAACCTGCTTCCTCCGTGAGTACAGAGTATTGTCCGTGTCCATCCGAAAGCCCGCATACGCGGCTGCGGTCCATCCGCCATTGACAGTCATAGATATGAACGGCAGGTAAAGCAGTTGGCTTCGCCCAGCGAGTAAACTGGAGAAGGGAAACATTACGACCAGTCCGAGTTGTAGGCACCATACCAAGTAGTACCCCCATCATCGGTCCAGAGATCAATGAAGTCGATCTCTCCACTACCAGTGCTGAGAGTCGGGGCGCTACCACCGGGCCACTTCACGCTAGCGGGCCACGTAATCGTACGGGCTGTGGAGTCCTGAATGACCTTGAATCGGAACACACCGACGTCAACAGCCGGTGGGTTGTCCAAGGTCAGGGTCCCAATATCGGCCGTGAGGGTGAGGGTGACGTAGGAGCCATCTTCATAATCTACTACAGTCGTAGCGATTCCCGAGACAGCCTGCTTCTTAAGAGAGAAGTCGACCAGCGACGCGAATTGGATTTCATTGCCCGCCATCTTGATCGGAGCAGCCATGACAAGATCGGTGTCCCAAGTTACCTGAGTTGTGTTAGGGAACGTGAAGGCTACGTCAGTGTCATCGTGCGCGACGTTCATGTGATTCGCGGCAGTGGCACCTTCTAATCGGAAGTATGCCCCAGCAGGAACGCGTACGCCGATAGTAGCACTGTCGAGAATGATAACGCCTGCCGTGTCAAGTTCAGCAACAATGTCATCGCCAACAGCAAGGATGGCAGTGCCACCAGCAGTGGCTCGTGACGTACCGTCAGTCGGGACGGCGATCTCGTTTGTAGACGTATCGAGCAAACCGCGCAGTGGAACATTGACAATCTGACCAGCGAGCATACGAGTGGCGGAACCAGTGAGATATGCATCGACCAAGTTGTTCGCGTTCATGTCGAGATCGCCAGTCATCCCACCGCCGTTCTTCTGGAGGAATTCCTCCATAGTGGACTTGACGAGGCGAAGCTCGCATCGGGTAGTGTTCAACGCATGGGTAGCGGCGGTCGTGCCGTCCTGCCCACGATCGGCAACGGAGTCCAGTGTAAGGATGTCACTAGCGCGACCGGTGATCTTCACGATCTCGATGGTTCCAGCGTCGTCTTCCAAAGTCAGGTAAAAATACTGGTCCCCTGTCGGACTAGGGAAATTCGCACCATAGCCAGCGGCGACCTGAATGGATAGTGCAGTGCTGTTTATAGTCGCGGCAAGAAGCGCACTAGCGTTGTTGGTGAATACAATATTGTTAGGCATTACTTCCATCCTCCGGGGTACCGCCAGTTGGGAGTACCATTATAGCCCCTCTTACGTTGGGCTGCATAGAACCCCATTGAGGTAACAAAGCTGGTACGTTTTGACGTTGCGAGTATAGGGGCAGAGTAGGGCTTATTCGGATGTCCATACATACGCGCAAGGAAGCCATCCATGATCGCATCGTAGTACTTGGATACGATCTGTCTCGGCAGTACATTCTCAGTTGCATCGAGATCAAACGACGGCATCAGAGCGACCTTCACAGTCAGTGTATCGGTTGTAGCTACACTCAAATATGGGTACAGCACCAACTCATCGGGGTTCGAAGTGACGTACCACGTGTCTGGGTACTCGGCGGTGTCGCCTTGTGACCGTGACGAAGGACGATCCGCCAATGGAATCAGGTCCACGAAGCCATCGTCAGTGTTACCCTTGGCAACATGCATGATGCCAATGACCTCTGTATTAGCATCAGAGTCAGTCAACTGGATGGGTGTCTCACCGAGAGGAACCACAACCGACTTGACAACTGCTGTCCATGCATAGGTCTTCTCGAAGAACTCACGGAGGGTCAGACGAAACTCCTTCGCCGCTACCGAACGAACAACACCCGGCAACTCAGGCAAGGTGTCTTTCAGTAAAGCGTTAATTGATACGGTGTATTCAGTAGCCATGTTACAACCCCATTAGCTCCGCTTTGAATGACTGGAGCAGCAATGCTGCCCGACCATCCTCAGTATACTCGTCATCAACCAGTTCGGCGATGCCTACGAGATATGAAAGGAGGGGATTGAAGAACTGCATCTCCAAACCGAAAGCAGCAGTGTAAATGACTTGATCGCTACCCGGAGAACTCTCCACCAGTTCGGGGACTTCGAGTGAATTCTCTGTGTAAAGATCGTAGCAGGCATCGGGGCGAGATCGGCCAACTGATTGCAACCCACGGTTTACGATTGCGATGAGGACCACCTCAGTGTACCGGTAGCTCTCGGAGTCGGTGTCTTGAAGAAGGACTCGCGCTTCAGTAATGATGTCTTTGTAGGTCTTAGCCACCGTCCTGCTCCTCTGGGAAACCCCAGCCGCACCCGAAGGCACGACCGGGGTCTGAATCAGCCCAAACTAATCCGCTAGGGACTAGTTGTTCTCGACGAATCCGCAACCGAGGGCTACGCCGTTCACGATACGATAACCGAAAACTTGCAAGCCACGGAGGATATTCGTGAAGGAACGCTCGGAGCGCAGAGTCTCCAGATTGACGTATTGCGAAGCAAACGTCAGAGCAGCCTTCGTACCGAAGATCACCGGATAAGCAGTGGAGTAACCACTGGCAGGAACAAGGATGTTCGACAGGTAGATCGTGAAGCGATCGATCATGCCGAGGCGACCATTACGCAGGATGGACGTGCCATCACCGGACAACGATGCGTCTTGCAGATCGGACTTCTTGATCATACCAGCAACCCAAGCTGGAATGACAACGAACCGGCCCGTCTCCGGGAGGTTCTGCTCATCGAGGCAAGTGCCCAGATTCACGAGATAGTTTGTAATGCCCATCTCGTTCGAGCCATCATTACCGGCACCCGTACCTACATCCGCTTTCGCGATATGAGTAGGGTCACCATCGGTACCAAGCCGCAGCACACCAGAGATGACACCGGCTGTGTTACCGACGTTGTTGGCGTCGAGCAAGGTGGAATTGACGATACCCGTGCCATCGCCAGCGGTCGAGCCGTTAAGCACTTGACTGTCAATGGTGATCTTCATCTGTTCGGAAGCGTCTTCGGCCCAAATCGACAACTGGTCAATGTCGGACTGAAGTTCCATAACGTCATCAAGACCAAGGTTAAAGTATTTACCCTTGTCAATGTTGAGCGTTTGCTTATCAACAGACGGACGATCCAAGGACAGATCGAGATCGGCCTTGTAATCACGGATGGTGATGGTCGGACGTGAACGAATCTGAACCTTGTCACCAAAGTTCTTGATTTCGCCTTCATAGTCCGTGTTAGCGATGGCACCGAGAACGGTAGCCTTGTAGAATTTCTCTACAAGTTTACCTGACCATACTTCAGGGATGAATGTCCCTGTGTAGGCCACCGATGGCGTTGACCCTCGAAAGGGGGTTGATGCGACTGGAAAACTCATGGTGGTGCTCCTGAAAAATTACGATAATTACCGAATCCTTCCCTTCCCATCTGTCTGAGCCGCGAACAAGTCTCTTTCGAGAGCTACTACATCATCAGGGAGTTCCCGGTTGGGGTTCTTCTTGATGAATTCGTTCTTGTACGCGTAAAACTCCTCAATATCAGTTTGGGTCCAGATTCGACCATTAGCTTCATCGTGAGCGCCAGTTGTCCCGGTTTTAGGCGTTCCGGGAGCCACCAATTCTTCCAACGTTTGCTGTGGTTCTGGTGTCAGTTCAGCCGGTGGATTGGCTGGGTCAACTACCAGAGCAGCGGGGTCAGGGTCAGGTACAACAACTGCGTGTTCTTTTTGAAAGCCCTTAAAAAATGCAATGACTCTTTCGGAGTCGTTGCGCTCAAATGCTGCACGAAGCAGGTTCCCTCTTAACTGGCCGGTATATTGGTCAGTTTCGCCAAGCCATGTCACAAAAACTGGGTCTTTGTTAACGACGTCCCATCCGGGGACAGCGATATGCAACCGTTCGTACAACCTAATACGATTTGATTCTGCCACACCTGTTTCAAGATGGGAAGCACTTTCTTGCACCTGTGTGACACTGGCAGCAACCTCGCTGACCCTCTGGTCAACGTAAGGTCGAACAGCTTCTTGCGCAGCGCGGCCAACAACATCGATCAGGTCCGGGCCAAACTGCTCCCTTTCCTCATCGGTGACGAGGGGGGCAGGCGGCGTTGGAGGCGTCTTATTTACCTCTTTCATCGCGGCGACCGTTGCCTGCAACGTACCCAGTTGCTCCTGCAAACCGCGCATAGCGTTGTTCGAGTTGCGAATGTCATCGTGGAGGCGTGGAACTTCCGCGTCGTACTTACCCTTCAGGACACTGTACATCTGCTTCCAGTCTTTCCGGTCATTTGGGTCCGGTGCAGGTGCCGGTGCTGGTGCTGGTGCCGGGGCAGGTGCCGGTGCCGGTGCCGGTGCAGGTGCAGGTGCAGGTGCCGGG
>Ga0209976_10000142_pt1 | contig 49549 bp, 48 predicted proteins | sample SumtaG_FD_182806 | JGI IMG/M metagenome (GOLD analysis project Ga0209976, IMG submission 182806) | Deep subsurface microbial communities from Indian Ocean to uncover new lineages of life (NeLLi) - Sumatra_00157 metaG (SPAdes) (version 2) | ecosystem: Environmental > Aquatic > Marine > Oceanic >... | reverse complement strand
ATTTTATCAACGCCAAACAGACGATTAAAGTTAACGGTCATAGGGGTAGCACAGCCAATAGAGGTGGTGAGGGGTTTTTTGGTGAGGGAGAGATAGAGACCCAGACCAGCAGCCACAGCATCTAAGTTCGGATTTTGAGGCAAGAGAATCAAGCTCGTTTTAGCGGTTTGCAGAGCCTGTTTAACTGGCTCGGTGTTATAGGTTTTGGACATAATCAAGAAGAAATTATCTCAGATCTTTAAGGGAAAGTCAAACTATAGGGTATTAACCTAGTTTTTGATAGGCAATCAGCTTGTCTTTGAGTTTAAAATCAAGCTCAGAGGAGAGTAAAACACCACATTGGTCGCCTTTTTTGGCTTTGTCAATTGAGTCTTTTTCCTGATGAATGGATTTGATTTTGGAGTCAGCGATTTGATCTTTACCCCTTTGAAGATGAACTGAATCACCAACAGTGAGTTTGCCGGACTCAACTTGACAGCCAACAATACGCTTGCCTTTAACAGTGAATTCAGCAATGACTTTAGCTTCGCCAGTGATTTTTTCATCAATGGTGGGTTCAAGAAGTTTTAAGATTTGCTGTTGAACATCGTCAAGGAGTTCGTGGATGAGAGAGTAGGACTTGATAAAAATGGTTTCTATGTCAGCTAGTTTTTTGGCAGCAGAGATAATTTTAACTCGAAAGGCTAGAATGGTGGCAGCGGTAGACTCAGCTAAAAGAACGTCAGATTCTGTCACATCACCGACCCCAGAGGAAATGAGATTGACCTCGTCGCCGAGATTTTGAGTGATGGCTTCTAAAGTGCCAACTACATCAGCCTTAAGAATAATCTTAAGTTTTTTAACATTGTTGTCTGTCTCTGGTAAAGAAGTTTTTTTAGGACTTTGAGAGGAGGAGGGAAGAGAGGGAGATTCTGAAGAAGTAACTTGACTGCCAACTGGAGGAACTTGTTTAAAACCTAAAACCTGGGCGGGTTGGCCAGGGAGAACTTGGGTAAATTTTTTACCAGAGGCGTCAAAAAGAGCTTTGACTTTACCAAGGGTGTCTTCTGCCTGAAGATTATCCCCTATCCTGAGGGTACCGCTTTTAACAATGATGGTGGCTAGAGGGCCACGTTTTTGATCAAGAGAGGACTCGATAATCACGGCCTGGAGAGGAGCTTGAGGATCAGCCTGGATTTTTTGCATGTCAGCTAAAAGTAAAAGCATTTCTAGAAGTTGATCTAGGCCTTTTTTAGTTTTGGCAGAAACTGGAACACAAACAATATCACCACCAAAGCCTTCAACCAGAACATCAGCGTCAGCTAAGTCTTTTTTGACAATATCAGGCGAGGCATTAGGGAGATCGATTTTGTTGATGGCGACGATAAAAGGAACTTTGGCAGCCTTAATATGGTCAAGACATTCTTTGGTTTGGGGTTTAACTGACTCAACAGCGTCAATGACTAAGATAACTAGATCGGTAACTTGGGCACCTCGAGAACGCATAGCAGCAAAGGCGGCATGGCCGGGGGTGTCAATAAAAGTGAGTTGGCGACCTTGATGATCAATTTGATAAGCGCCAATGTGTTGAGTAATGCCGCCGGATTCTTGAGCAGCTTGATTAGATTGACGGAGGGCGTCTAGAAGAGTGGTTTTGCCGTGGTCAATGTGACCCATGACGGTGATAATTGGTGGTCGAGTAGTCTTTTTTGGCATGGTATTAAAGGACTGAGCCGAGTCATTTCTTTTTGGATTTACCAGAAAGTTCGGCTAATTTTTCCTGAATTTCAATCAGAGCTTTAGGGCCAAGGCCTTTAGTATCTTTAAGCTCGGTTTCAGATTTAGCTTTTAAGTCTTTAATGGCGGTGATACCGGTAAGAATGAGGGCGTTCCTGACTCGAGAAGAGAGTTGGAGTTTGTCAATTTCATGCTCAACATCGTCTTTGGTGGCGGTGATGGCTTTACCTTTGGGGCCTTTGAGGTTGATTTTGTAACCAGTTAGTTTGGCGGCTAAGCGAACGTTTTGACCATCTTTGCCAATGGCTAAAGAGAGTTGGTCTTCAGACACAGTAACATTGGCGGTTTTTTTCTTTTGGCTAAGTTTGATCTCTAGATTTTCAGCTGGCTGAAGGGCAGCAGTAATAAATTTTTTAATATCATCGAAGTGTTCTATTATGTCGATTTTTTCACCACCGAGCTCGTTGATAACCGCCTGGACCCGGACACCTTTTTGGCCAACACAGGAGCCAACCGGGTCAACGCCAGCCTGAGTAGAAGCAACAGCGACTTTAGAACGGCTGCCGGCTTCTCGAGCAATGGTCTTAATTTCCACGGCGCCAGAATTAACTTCAGGGACTTCGCGCTTGAAAAGTCTAATGACTAACTCAGGATCAGCACGGGAAACAATGATTTGTTGGCCTTTCATGGTTTCGCGAATATCTTTGATGTAAAAGGTAAGGCGTTGATTAAGACGATAATGTTCGTCGCGGGCTTGTTCTTCAGGAGGCATGAGGCCCTGACCGCGGCCAATGTCACAGATGATAAACTTACCATCAAATCTGAGAACCATACCGTTAACTAGAGTGCCGATTTTGTCTTGATATTCTTCAATAATGGCGTCTTTTTCAGCTTCACGAATTTTTTGGAGAATAACTTGTTTGGCAGTTTGGGCGGCAATCCGACCAAAGCCAGGAGGAGTAATGTCTTTCTTTTTCTTAGATTTGCTGGCAGAAACTTGGTAAAGCTTGGCAGAGCCGGTAATTTCATCAAGCTCAGCTTCGTATTCAACTTCTTCGTCCAGGCCATAATCTTTACGGTAAGCGGCAACTAAAGCGGCCTTGATGGTGGCAATAACGGCCTTGGGGCTGATACCCCGCTCAGCGCAGATCTGATTAAGGGCAGAGGTAAACTCTGTTCGGGCAGATTTAGGTAGATTAGTAGCCATAGGTTAAGTTTTAACAAAAAGGGTGGGATTTATGCCCACCTCTTTCCGTAAGTAAGATGTCTTAACTGAGGAGTAGTTTATCATAGGGATCAACTGAGGTCAATTTTAGGCTAAGTTAAAAAAGAGTTGACAAAAGGAAAAAAGTTTTATAAAGTAACGGAAATCCTATAGTTTGTTAATTTAAAAAAGGCTTGCCTAAATTTAAATAAGGAGATGAAATATGAGTAAAGAAAAAATTAGTCGACAAGAAATTAGAGCTGATAAGGCTATATGTGATGCTGCAAGCGTACCTATAACAAAAAAGCAATTAATAAGAATGCCTGCTAGCGAGAGAACTGCGTTTGTTACAGATGCCTGGACTAAAGCGACTAGCTTGAGCTCTGAAGATCATTAGGCTTTTTCTCGATTTTCTTGGTTATTAGCTACCGGGGCTTTAAATTGGGAGAAGATGAGACGGTCAATGGTTAGAGGTGAAAGGAAGGAAATAATTTCAAGGGTAAAAATGGAAAGTTCAAAGGCGCTGGGAATGAAACGGGTAATGTAGTAAGCACCTAGGCCTAAAAGAAAGGCGCTTCTGAGGTTGGTTTTAAAAAGTTCTTTTTGGGTTTTAAAGATGATGGCTTCGGGGATTTTCATGGCGCGAGCTAGTTGAGCTTTTTTAGTGATTTTAGGTAAGTTAAGCCAGAGGATAATGATAAAGGCGCCAACAGCGGTAATAGCATTAAGACGATAGTTAGGAATACTAACATCACCAGTAAAGATCCTCATTTCCCAGGCAGTGGGAAAATGACGGATAAGCACCCAGCTTAAGATAAAAAAGAGGATGATAAAGCCACCAGAATATCTAAAGAAGCTCTTGATATAACGAAAAACAGTATTGCCAGAAGTGTCAAACTTTCTAGTGTCAGGCAGACGGCGGTAGTAGCTGATAAATTTAGAGTGAAAGAGCTTGTAGATAAGAATAATGGCCCAAGTAATAATAACGGTGGTAAGTCCAAAGTCTTTAGCTTGAGTAATGGCTGGGTAAGGAATTTTAAAGATGGGGTCAAGAATAGGATAGTTGGGATAAGGGACGAACTTAAAAAGCAAGTTGGGGTCGAGTTTGAAGTTATAGAAATCAATTAAGAACATACGGCCAATTGATAAGTAGGAAATGGTTTGGAGGAAAAAGTTAATTAAGTACCAAAGCATGATCGGACTACCCTTAGAAACGGTTTGCTTGATTAAAAACTGTTGTTCTTCTTGGCTTTTTAGATCTTCGACTTTGGTCTCAAATTCTTTAACATTAGTTGAAAGAGCTAAGTTAGTAATGCGCAAAGGCATCATGAGAAAGGTTTGGAAAACACCGAGAGCAATAACTGATAGCCACATGTGTTGAATGTAATGGTAAAAGAAAAATAGAGCGGAGGCGTAGAACTTAATGGTGAGTTTAGAAAAAAAGGCGTAAATAAGGAAGATAATAACCAAGCTGGCGATAAAGGTAGAAAAGGAAGGTAGCTGACTGCTGGGTTTTTCAGTTGAGGGCATAAAAAAATTGTATCACACTATGAGGGGAAAAATTAACAGACGAGGATCTAAGATCACGATTCCCGATTTAATCGGGACAGGCTGTGGAGTTAAATGCCTGCCTGTTTTAGGAGTTGTTTTTGTTTGCGGGAGAGTTTTTGGGGGACTTTGATGATGAGGCGAACGTATTGGTCTCCCCTGCCTGAACCACGGAGATGAGGTAATCCTTTACCACGGAAGCGGATGAGAGTATTGGGTTGGGTAGCAGGTCTAACTTTAAACTTGAGTTGACCATCGATAGTGGGGACCTCAATGGTATCGCCTAAAACAGCTTGGGTAAAGGAAATGTCTTGGTTAACAAAGATGTCAGCGCCTTCGCGTTTAAAAGTATCATGAGGTTTGACTTCGATGGTGACATAAAATTGGTTGAATCTGATACGGGTACCGTCATCAGCGCCAGGAGGGATTTTAACTTTATAGTCTTTGCCCTGATGAACAATATTTCTTTCAGCGCCTCTAACAGCTTCCATAAAGTCAATGGTAAGGCCATAACGAGGTAGTCTGGCGGTGCGAAAGGGTGAGGCGCCGCCAAAAAATGACTCAAAGATTTCAAAAGGATCGGTAAAGCCACCAAAGTCAAAACCACCGCCTGGTTGGGCACCAGAAGTAGTGTAGGTATAGGTGAAAGGCCCCTGGCGATAGGTGCGGGGTTGGCCACCTCCAAAACCACCAAAACCCCTGGAGGGATCAAAGGCAGCATGACCAAATTGGTCGTAGGTTTGACGTTTTTTCTGATTAGACAAAACTTCGTAAGCTTCTGAAAGTTCTTTGAATTTGTCAGCAGCGTCTTTACCTTTATTCCGATCAGGATGATATTTTAAGGCTAGTTGACGATAGGCTTTTTTAAGCTCTGCAGCAGAGGCATCTTTTTTAACGCCTAAAACATCATAAAAATCCCGCTTGGTGGTCATTAATCAACCACCTCGCCTTCTTGGGCTTGGGATTTATCAGTCTCTTTAGATTTTTTGTCTTTATCTTTGCCTTTAGGCGTGGGTGATTTTTTGTCAGCCTCGGCTTTTTGTTGAGCTTCATACATGGCAGCGCCAACTTTTTGTAAAGTCTCTGACAGGTCTTTGGTTTTGGCTTCAAGCTCGTCTTTGCTGGCTGAGTCAAGAACTTTTTTAAGCTCTTGAACTTTCTTGTCTATTTCAGCTTTGGTTTTTTTGTCAACCTTGTCACCGGCATCTTTAAGAGTTTTTTCTGCGGTGAAGATAAGAGTATCGGCTTGATTTCTGGTTTCAACTTTGTCTTTCTTAATCTTATCTTCCTCAGCGTGTTTTTCAGCTTCTTTAGTGATTTTTTCAACTTCTTCGTCAGAAAGACTGGTGGAGCCTTTGATGGTGATTTTTTGCTCTTTGTCAGTGGCTTTGTCTTTGGCGGAAACGTTTAAGATGCCATTGGCGTCAATGTCAAAGCTGACCTCGATTTGAGGAACGCCTCGGGGGGCGGGAGGAATGCCGTCAAGGATAAAACGGCCTAAGGGTTTGTTATCAGCAGCCATAGGGCGTTCGCCTTGAAGAACGTTGACCTCGACCGAGGTTTGGTTGTCAGCAGCTGTGGAAAAGACTTGAGATTTAGAGGTAGGAATGGTGGTATTTCTGTCAATTAAGGGAGTGCTGACCCGACCAAGAGTTTCGATACCTAAAGTGAGAGGAGTAACGTCTAACAAGAGGACGTCTGTGACGTCACCCATAAGCACACCGGCTTGGATGGCAGCACCAACAGCAACAACTTCATCAGGATTGACGGATTTATTAGGTTCTTTTTGGAAAAAGTCTTTGACGGTGGTTTGGATCTTGGGCATGCGAGTTTGACCACCAACTAAGATGACAGCATCAATGTCTTTAGGATCTTTTTTAGCATCTTTAATACAGGTTTTAACTGGTTCCATGGTTTTTTCGATTAGGCCATCAACCAGTTTTTCTAGTTGGGCCCGGGTGAGCTTCATGGTGAGATGAAGGGGCTGACCGTCTTTGGACTGGGTAATAAAGGGTTGGTTTATTTCGGTTTCCTGAGAAGAAGAAAGTTCTGTTTTGGCTTTTTCAGCGGCATCTTTAATACGCTGGAGGGCTTGCTTGTCTTGCTTGAGATCAATGCCGTGGTCTTTTTTGAAGTTATCAGCAATATGGTCAATAATTCTTTGATCAAAGTCATCACCACCTAAGTGAGTATCGCCATTGGTGGCTTTAACTTCATAAACATTGTCGCCGAGTTCGAGAATGGAGATATCAAAGGTGCCACCGCCGAGATCATAAACAGCGATGGTTTCAACTTTTTTCTTTTTTAAACCATAAGCTAAGGCAGCAGCAGTGGGTTCGTTAATAATGCGCTCGACTTTTAAGCCGGCGATTTTACCAGCTTGTTTGGTAGCTTGACGTTGGGCATCGTTAAAATAGGCCGGGACAGTGATAACGGCTTTTTCGACTTTCTCGCCTAGGTAGGCCTCGGCATCAGCTTTGGCTTTTTGAAGAATCTTGGCAGCAATTTCCTGAGGGGTATATTTTTTACCCTCAACTTCAATAGCGACAGAGTCATCTTTGCCGGCAACTATTTTATAGGAAACCATCTCTTGGGTTTTTTTGGTTTCTGGATCAGAGATTTTGCGACCCATGAGGCGTTTAACTGAGTAGATGGTGTTTTCAGGATTAAGAATCATTTGGCGTTTAGCTACATCACCAACCAGGTTTTTGGCTGGTTCAACAACTGAAGGGATTAAGTTTCTGCCCTCAGAAGAAGGAATGAGTTTAGGAGAGCCGCCTTCCATGATGGCGACGGCTGAATTAGTAGTACCAAGATCAATGCCGATGATTTTTGACATATTTTAAGCTCCTTTGCCAACCTTGACTTGGGCAGGTCTTAAGACCCGGTCATGTAAGGTATAGCCTTTTTTAATAACGCTAATTATTTTATTTTTAGAACCTTTGACGAGTTCGGCACAGTCAGAAGTTTGGGGATCAAATTTGGTGTTAAGGACTTTAATTTCAGCTACGCTTTCTGAGATTAAAACTTGGTTAAATTTATCTAGAGCCAGTTTTAAGCCAGGGTTTTTTAAATGAGCGAAGACTCTTTCAAGATCATCAAGAACGGGTAAGAATTTATCTAGTAAAGCAGCGTTAGAAAACTTAACAAAGTCTTGTTTATCTTTATCAAGGCGTTTTTTCAAGTTCTGATAATCAGCTAAGGCTCGCTTGAGCTTATTCTCAAGATCAATAGATTTGGTGGTTTTGGGCGGATGAGTGGTTTTCATAATTACCAGTTCTTAGCAATTTCGGAGACAAGATTACCAAAGTAGCGAATGGTAGGAATAACAGTGGAGTAGTTAAGACGAGAGGGGCCAATAATACCGAGAGAGCCTTTGATGTCGCCAGCAGAAAAGTCGGTAAAAACCATGCCGAGATTTTGGAAAAATTCGTTATCAAGGTCGTCGCCAACTAAAATATGGATGGGTTCATCGCTGGTAGCCTTGCTGAAAATAGAATAGATACGATTAAATTCATCAATTAAGGAAAGAACTTCGCGGGCAACATCAATATCATAGAATTCTGGATTAGCTAAAATATAGGCATGTCCAGAGTGAAAGAGGCTGCCTTTAGAGGTACAGGAAATAGCTATGGTTTGAGTTTTGTCAGCCAGGGCTCGGGTGATTTCTTTAAGAAAACGTTCAATTTCAAAGCGATGGTCCCAAACTTTTTCTTTGACAGCGACTTCTTCAGCAACAGACATTTCTTCTTCTTTAAGAAGCTCGCGAACATAGTATTTTAAAGCCATGGAGGTAGGAGTGCGGCCGGCTGAGGTATGAGGTTGATGAAGGAAACCGGATTTAGTTAGGGCAACCATTTCGTTTCTAATGGTGGCAGGAGAAACGCTAAGATTATACTTTTTCTCTAGAGTAACACTGCCAACTGGCTCGGCAGTAATGGTGTATTCTTCGATAATAGCTTTTAAAATTTGAGCTTGGCGATCTGAGAGAGACATAGGAATTAGCAGAAGAATAGCACGACTGCTAATGAGTGTCAAGTAGGGAGAGAAAGGCTTCCTGAGGAATAGCGACTTTACCGATTTGCTTAAGACGGCGTTTACCTTTTTTTTGCTTTTTCAAAAGCTTGTCTTTGCGAGTTTGATCACCACCATAGAGCTTAGCAGTAACATCTTTTCTAAAGGCTTTGATTGTTTCTCGGGCCAGAATTTTACCACCGAGAGCAATTTGAATGGGAATTTCAAATTGTTGACGAGGAATTATGGCTTTAAGTTTTTTAGCTAAGGTTTTGGCAAGGCTGGAGGCTTGAGAACGAACTACTAGGGTAGCTAAAGGTTCGACTGGTTGGCGGTTAAGGAGAACTTGGAGTTTAACAATGTCGGCTGGCTGGAAACCAATAAATTGCCAGTCAAGATTGGCAAAACCAGAGGAGACTGATTTAAGTTGACCGAAAAAGCCACTAATAAGGGCTTGAAGAGGCATTTTATAAGTAAGTTTAACTTGTTGGCCAAAATATTGTTGTTGTTGAGATTGAGCACGAAAGTCTTGGCAAAGATTTAAGATGGCGCCAAGATATTGAGTGGGAGTAAAAATAGTCACTTGGGCATAAGGTTCTTTAGTTTGATTAATTAAAGTGGGGTCAGGAAAATCAGTTGGACTGAGGATAGAGATTATTTGATTGTCTTTTTTAAGCTCAATTTGATACTTAACTGAAGGATTGGTGGCAATTAGATCTAGGTCAAACTCTCGTTCCAGTCTTTCTTGAACAACATCAGCATGGAGTAAGCCTTGAAACCCAACTTTTAAACCGCTGCCTAAGACGGGTGAATTGGCTGGTTGAGAAGAAAGGCTGGAGTCAACTAGTTGGAGCTTAGCAAAGGCTTTTTTGAGTTTAACAAAGTCTTGATTGTTAATGGGGTAAAGATCCATAAAAACCATGGGCTTGGCTTCTTGATAGCCAGGGAGAGGTTGGGAAGTAGGTTGAGTTGAAGAAGTAATGGTGTCGCCGACCCGACAAAGAGAAATATCTTTGAGACCGGTAGTAAGATAGCCGACTTCGCCAGCAGATAAAGAGGTGGTGGGCTTAAGATAGGGAGTGAAATGGCCAACAGATTCGACTGAGAAAGTGGTTTGATTAGAGATTAAATAGAGAGAGTCATGAGGTTTAACCTGACCATCAATCAAACGAATAGAGGCAATAACGCCTTGGTGAGGATGATAAAAAGAATTAAAGACCAAGGCTTTGAGGGATTTTTGAGGGTTGCCCTGAGGAGAAGGAATGAGTTTAATGATAGCTTTAATTAATTGAATTAGATTTTGGCCGGTTTTAGCAGAGATGGAGATGATTTCTGATTTGGTAAAACCAAAAGCTTGGTGAAGTTGATGTTGGGTTTTAGGAATATCGGCGTTGGGTAAATCAATCTTGTTGATAATAGGAATAATGGTGAGATTATGATCTAAGGCCTGAGAGGCAGTAGCCATGGTTTGGGCTTGAATGCCTTGAGTGGCATCAACTAATAAGAGAGCGCCTTCGCAGGCAGTTAAAGAACGAGAGACTTCGTAAGAAAAATCGACATGGCCAGGAGTGTCAATCAAGTTAAAAATATAGTCTTGGTAGATCATTCTAACAGGAGCAAGTTTGATGGTAATCCCCCTTTCTTGCTCAATGGGATTAGAATCAAGTAGTCGTTCGGTGAGTTGGTTTTTAGCAATATCGGTTTGGGTAATTTCTAAAAATCTATCGGTGAGAGTGGTTTTGCCGTGATCGATATGGCTGATAACACAAAAGTTGCGAAGGCGGGCTTGGGAAAAACTCATGACTGTTGAGAAATAGGAGACTCAAAAACTTTTTCTGTTTGAGAAAGAAGACGTTTAAGATTGGTGAAGCGTTTAGCGAGACTGATAAAACTATTTAGTTCTTTGATTTTAAAAAGCTTGGAAAAGAAAAGATAAACGCTTAAGCCAATGGCGGTGGTGATGATAGAAAGAAGGATGAGATGGAAAGTTTTGGCGGTATTAAGAATATAGCGATCGAGAACTCTTAAAGGAACCCAAAGGGCAACGCCGGTAATCAGGGTAGCTAAAGACATTTTAATAAAAGGGATAAAGAGTTTTTGTTTATCAAAACCGCCAACTAAGCGAGAGAGGCTGATTAAAAGCAGGCCGGCATGTAAAAAGCTCGCCAGGGAGATGGCTAGGGCTAGACCGAGAACACCGAGATGAAAACGATAAACCAGCAAGAAGCTTAAAAGCACATTGGTAATGACAGTTAGGCTGCCTAAGAATAAAGGGGTGCGAGTATTGGCTAGAGCATAGAAGCCTCTAACTAGGATTTGAATGGCTGATTGAGCAAAAACAGAGATGGCAAAGAGAGCAACGACTTTACCGGTTAAGAGCGTGGCTTCCCAGGGAAAGCCTCTGGCACCAAAAGCTAAGCGGACAGCGGGTAGACGAAGGATAAGAAGAATCATGCTGGCAGGAAGGCTGAGATAAAGAACTTGGTTAAGAGAAGATAAAAGCAGAGATTTAAAACGATTGAGTGATTTGGGGGAGGATTGCTGAGATAGGCTAGGCAGAGCGGCTTGACCAATGGTGGCGCCAAAAAGGCCGACTGGTAAGGCATTAAGGTGTTGGGCAAAATAGAAAATGGTCAGGGAGCCGGCAGATAAAGAGGTGGCGATAAAGACGGCGACAGTAAGTTCAATCTGGCTGACAGCTAGGGCAAGGGTGCGAGGTAGCATTAGGCGACCAATACGGCGGACACCAGGATGAGTAATATCAAAAGAGAGGCGGAAACGAAAACCTAAAGCTTTAGTTAAAGGTAGTTGAACTAGGAGATGAAGCAAGGCGCCGATGATAACCCCTAAGGCTGGACCATAGATGCCTAAAAGCGGACTTAAGACTAAGATGCCGAAGATGATGCCGAGATTGTAGGCAATAGGAGAAAGGGCGGGGACAATAAAATGGCGGTGGGACTGAAGGATGCCGGTGATAAAGTTAGAAACCAAAAAACTACCTTGAGCAATGATTAAGACGCGAGTGAGGCTGGTCATGAGTTGAAGCTCTGAAGGAGAAAAAGTCGGAGCGATTAAGCGACTTAAGGGTTGAGCAAAAATAGCTAAAACTATGGCTAAAAGAAGAAACAAGCTAAAGCCTAAGGTAATAATGGTGGAGCCAATGTGCCAAGCTTGTTGTTTGTCTTTGACTAAATATTTAGTAAAAACAGGGATAAAGGCAGCAGAAAGAGCACCAACAACTAGGAGTTGAAAGATCATGTCAGGCAGGCGGAAGGCGGCAAAATAGACGTCGAGTTGCCAAGCAGTGTCAGGACCAAAGAAGATGCCGGCTAAAAAACGATCACGGAGAAGGCCAAGAAGGCGGGATAAAAAGACAGCTATCATTAAGACCGAAGCGGCGGAGAGAATACTAGATTGACGCTTATTAAGAAGGTGGCGGGAGTTTTGTAAAAATTTAGTAACCATTCTCACGCGAGTATAGCATGGGGGTTGTCAGAGAAACAACCAAGATGATAAGATACGGGCCATGCCAATAATTAAATCAGCTAAGAAAAAATTAAGACAAGATAAGCGGAGAGCCGCGGTTAACAGGGTTTATCGGAATAAGGTAAAGACAGCGGTAAAAGAGGCGAGAGAAAAGAAAACCAAGAAGGCAGTAGAGGCGGCTTATAAAGCTCTAGATCGAGCAGCTAAAAAGAAAGTGATTCATAAGAATAAAGCGTCTAGGTTGAAGTCAAGATTGGTAAAGTTGGTCAAGAAGAAGAAGAGTAAGGTATAATGGCGGTAAATGACTGCCCAAACGAAAGAGATTAATTTATTACCAAAGGATAAGTGGGAAACAGGAGTGGTAGGGAAGCTGTTGCATTGGGCGTTAAATATAGGCAGATATGTAGTGGTGTTTACTGAATTAATTGTGATTTCAGCGTTTTTGTTTAGGTTTGGATTGGATCGACGGTTGACGGATTTAAATGAAGAGATGAAGCAAAAACAAACAGTGATTAAATCTTATGGTGATTTAGAGGATAAGTTTAGGCGATTGCAGTTACAGCTAGAGAGTGTGAAAAATGTTGAGGATGAAACAACTAAGGCTGATGTAATTTTAAGCAACATTAGCCAAATTACTCCGCTAGATACTAGTTATTCTTCGATTAATATTAATAAAGAAAAAGTGGCTTTAGAGGGGCAGACTTTTTCTGACGTAGGGTTGGCAACTTTGTTAGCTAAGGCACAAACTAATGAAATGTTTATAGAAGTGGTGTTGGAAAATGTGAGTTCAGCGACTGATAAAAGCCAGGCGATTGATTTTCGGATGACTTTGGGTTTGGAAGAAAAAGAAAAAACTAGTAAGGGAAAGAAAAAATAAGATGAAGCCAACTTACGCCAATTATTACAAACGGTTTCAGCAACTATCTAGGCGGCCAGAGGCTAAGGTATCGGGTTTAATCAGCCTAACAATTTTTGCGGTGGCTTTTTTTGGTTTGTTTGCGATCTTGCCGACTTTTAAAACTATTGCTCAATTGACCAAGGAGATTGAAGATGTAGAAGTGGTTAATAGCAAATTGTCTAAAAAAATTCTGGCTTTGGATACGGCTGAGCAAAGTTATGGGCAAATATTGGAGAAGCTGGAGACAGTGGAGGCGGTTTTACCAGAAAAGGCAGGATTTGAAAGATTAGCTTGGCAGCTTCATTGGTTGGCTAATGAAAAAGGCTTGGAGGTATCGGGAGGTAATTTTGGTGAGTTTGAGGTGATTGAACAAACGCCAGCAGCAAGTGATGAGTTAAAAGAATTGGCGGCAGAGTTTACAATCAGAGGCAGTTATGGGCAGATTAAGGACTTTATTAAAGAGCTGGCAAGGGTGGATAGATTAATAACGGTGAATGAGGCGGTAATTGGTAGTAAGCGGCTTAAGGGTGATAGTGGCGGGATATCGGCTAATTTAAGATTAACCGCCTATTATTTACCACCCTTAATATTGCCAGGAGAGGTTAAAAATGATTAGCAAGCTTTATGAACAACGATTAAGAGGAGATTTGTTTAAATTGTCGATCTTGACTTTGATAACAGTGGTTTTTTGGGTGGGAATAGCGACTTACAGAGTTTTGTCTAAAAGCCAGGTAAAACCAAAGGTTCTAAAGCAAATAATACCCTTGACGCCAATCATAGACCTTGACACAATGAGGAGTATTGAACAGCGACGACAGGCACCCCTGACCGCTTGGGGAAGTATAAAGCTGGAACTGCCAGAGGTGGTGGTGGTGCCAGAAGTATCAGGGGCAAGTCCAAGCGCTGAGCTAGAATCAACTGAGGCAACTGAAAGCGCTGAATAATATGAAGACAAAGTTATCAAAGATCCATTTTCCGACGGCTTTAGGTTTGTTAATCTTGTTGGTAGCGATTGTGGTAGGAGTGGTGCTGGTAAAGACCAGGTCGGGGGTGGAATCAGGAGCGGAGGAAAGCTTGACGCCAAAGCAGGTGAGAATTACTAATGTGACTGATAGTGGGTTCAGTGTTTCCTGGGTGACGGATAAAGCCACGACTGGGTTGGTGAAGCATGGAACAGAAACTAATGATATAAAAAAGACGGCTTTAGATGATAGAGATGAATTATCGGGTGAAGCAGGGGCAGTGGATATGCATCATGTAACGGTTAAAAATTTACAATCATCAACTAAGTACTTGTTTAAGCTAGAATCGGGCGGGAAGGCGTTTGATAATAGCGGCAAGTTGTTTGAGATAACCACTGGGCCGAGCTTAGGGAGTGCGCCAGCGGCTGACCCGGTTTATGGAACAATATTAATGTCTTCGGGTTCGCCAGCTGAAGGAGTAGTGGTGTATGTAAGCGTGGCTAATGCGGCTCCTTTATCAGCTTTGGCGAAAACCAATGGCAACTGGGCATTATCATTATCAACGGCTAGATCGGCAGACTTAGGTAGCTATTTAGCTTATGATACGCAAGCAACAATTGTGAATTTGTTGGTACAAGGAGGTACGTTAGGAACAGCGCCGGCAATTACGACAACTTCAAATGATAGTCCGGTGCCGGATATTACTTTGGGTCAGTCGCATGATTTTAGGGCTGATGCCAGTGGAGCTGCAGAGTCGACTGGAACTGAAGAAGATGGTGAATCAGCTAGTGGTTTTTCCTTGGAACCGGTGTCGACTGAAAGCGCAACAGCTACTAGTTCAGGAGAGGTAACTTTGGAAAATCCGAGTTATGAAGGTGAGGTATTAAATGCAACTCAACCAGCATTTATTGGTTCGGGGCCGCCAGGAACAGTACTATCAATCGTGGTTAATTCAGATGACACTTATACTGGCTCGGCGACAGTTGATGAGGAGGGTGAGTGGGAGTTTACTGTGCCGGAGGGCTTAGAGACAGGTGAACATGAGATAACAGTGACATATATTGACACTGAAGGGATAGAGCAAATTCTGACAAGAAACTTTGTAGTAGCAGCAGCAGGAGAAAGTGAGGAGCCGGCAATTACAGCCACACCCTCAGGTCAAACAGATGATGCTAGTCGGGTTGAACTGCCAGCGACTGATTCTGGTGTACCAGAGCCAGGCACAGGAGAGATTACTTTATTAATGCTGTTAATGGGAGTGGGGTTGTTAGTCGGCGGGATGAGGTTGAAAAATAGAGTATAACTATAATTATGGATGATAAAGGTCTGCAAAATCCTAAGCCGCAAGCTCCTAATCCCCCGTCAGCTGCAACTGATGATCAGGTAGATAAACCAGTAACTTCACCGCCAGCTTCACCAACTCCTTTACCGCCACCTTCAATTCCTTCAGCTCCACCTGTGGCATCAGGAGTAACACCACCCCCAACTCCACCAGCGATTGATGATAAGCCGATACCGACAGAAGAAGTGAAGATGTCAAAGCCAAAAAGAAGACTAGGGAAAAATGCTAAGAAGATTGTAGGAGGAGTGTTGGTGCTGGCTTTGTTGGTAGGAGGGGTGGTGGTGGGAAGGAATGTAGTGGAGGAGAGGCAGGTGGTTGAGTCGGAGGCACTGAGGCCTGAGACTGAGACACAATGCACCAACGCAGGGTGTACTGGAGTAAAGGGCCAGTATTGGAAATGGGTAAAGATTGATGGAGTTTGGCAATGTAAAAAGAGAAAGAGTCAGACTGAGTGTCAGGATCTTGAGGATGAAAATCAGGGGTGTGGGACACTATCTGGAGGCGCATGTGATGGCAAATATGTAGGCGAAGAGTGCGAAAAAGGCAATATAGATGGAACATGTATTCACTCGCCAGGGTCTCACCCTGACGCTGTACTATCTGGCGAAATGCCTTGTACCTGTCAAATTGAGGATCAACCCTTAACAGCATCACCGACGCCAATGCCGACTCCGACGCCTTTCCCCACTCCAACTCCTTCGGCGACACCTTCGCCTGGGCCAGGGCTTAGCTGCGTAGGGTTGAGCAGCGACACTGATCCGATTGAGTATGGAGATGTGGTGACCTTTACTTGCGAGGGGAGTTTTTCTTCGGTAACAGCACCAGTGGCCTACTTTAGATATAGCGTGGATAGTGGAACATATACAGTTCTGCCATCTGCTTATGCAGTTGACTTGGTAAGTAATACAGCTAGCACTGACATTACAGTAGATGAATACGGTGAGTGGAATGTCCAATGTCGAGTTTGTGAAGATGATACAGCCACAGCAAGTTGTACTGCCTGGGGTGAAGCTAATGGGAACGGAGAAAGCATACCGGATCCAGGGACACTAGGAGGAATGTGTGGAGGGATTGCTGGAATTTTGTGTGAAGGTGAATTAGCGTGTGATATGCCTAATCAAGATCCTCTTGACCCTCAGCCTGATGCCAGCGGAACTTGTATAGAAGAACAAGGAAGGTAAATATGACAGACAAACCAATAGTAAAACCAGAAGTTCAACCACCGGTACCTAAGCCAGTGGTTAATCCAGGTAAGCAGGTGGGTAAAGGGAAAGGTGATAAGAAATGGTTGTTATGGGGATTAATTGGCTTTACTGGAATATTGTTAATTACAGCAGTAATCTTGTTCTTGCAGTTAAGAAAGCCTGTGGAAGAAGCTTTACCGCCTAGGCCAGTAGCTTCTCCAACAGCAGAGATACCTGAAGTAAAGCAGGCTGAGCCTGAGGGTGTTTGTGAAATGTCCTTTACTATCTCAGCTTCCCCTTCTCCAACCCCTACACCCACACCAAGCGCTTCACCAAGTCCACCGCCTACTGCTTGTTTTGATACCTGTGAACTTGATAGTGAGTGTGATGGAGACTTAAGGTGTCTTAATGATCCTGGAGAGTATCGGTGTGTAAATGATGCTTGTCCTGAGGACAGTGATTGTGATTGTGATGCTGAAGAGTTAGTCTGTTTTGATAGATGTGAGCTTGATAGTGAGTGTCCAGGAGACTTAAGGTGTATGACATCTCCAGGGACATCTGATAGTAGGTGTTTAAATGCTGATTGTAGAGAAGAAAGTGATTGTGGTTGTCCAGGAGCAACGCCTTCACCTGGAGTAACACCTTCACCAATCACCAGAGCACCAGAACCAGAGTTACCAGTAGCAGGAGTATCTGCACCAGCAGTGCTGGGAGTATCAGCTGGTTTGTTGCTAATGTTGTTTGGGTTGTTGTTTTAATAAGCTCTAGAGTTGACTGGAGAGTAATTTTCCTTCTATGATGATAGAAGCCATTTAAATGGTGAATTTTATGGATGATAAAGGCCTGCTGAACAAACCACAGGATGATAAACCAACTGATAATGATCAGAAGAAGATTGATGAGGCATTGAATCAGTTACCAGATACATCCCCAAGCTCAAAGCCTTTAGGGCAAACTCCTCCAGAACCAGCTAAAGCAACTCCCCCGCCTTCTAAGCCAACTCCTTTACCACCGCCTTCTATTCCTTCAATGCCACCTGTGGCAGCAGCAGGAACTCCACCACCGACTACACCACCTAGTGATGATAAGCCGATACCAACTGAGGAAGTTAAGATAGAAAAACCAAAAAGAAGACTAGGGAAAAACGCCAAGAAGATTGTAGGAGGAGTGTTGGTGCTGGCTTTGTTGGTAGGAGGAGTGGTGGTGGGGAGGAATGTGGTGAAGGAGAGGCAGGTGGTGGAGTCGGAGGCGGCAACGGCATGTCAGTTCAGGGAGAAAGATGAGTGTGATGGTTGTATGGATGAGACATATAAATGTGTTTGGAATAGAAATCTACAAAAGTGTCAAAAAAGAAGAGATACTGATAAATGTACAGATGGCGATGATGGTAGTGATGGTGACTGGTGTTCAGATTGGGATTGGACTTGGCCTGAAATAGACAATAGTTGTAGTATTTATTATTGTCCTGGAATATTTTACTGCAGTACATGTAACACTGGAAAAGGAGATCTTAGTAAGGCAAAGGTTAAAAGTGGCGATTTTTGTGGTGTAGTACAAATTGATTGTGACGAAGGTTATATGGAAATATGGAGTAATGTTGGATGTCATGCGACACCAACTCCAACCCCGACTCCCTCGCCTACACCTTCACCTTCACCAACTCCCACCCCAACTCCCTCACCAACCCCTTCCCCTGGGCCAGAGTTTAGCTGTGTCGATTTAAGCAGCGATACTGATCCAATTGAGTATGGAGATTTGATAACGTTTACTTGTGAAGGAGCTTTTTCCTCGGCAACAGCGCCAGTGGCCTACTTTAGATATAGCGTGGATAGTGGAGCATATACAGTTCTGCCGTCTGCTTATGCAATTGACTTGATAAGTAATACAGCTAGCACTGACATTACGGTAGATGAATACGGCGAATGGAATGTCCAATGTCGAGTTTGTGAAGATGATACAGCCACAGCAAGTTGTACTGCCTGGGGTGAAGCTAGTTAAATATGACAGACAAACCAATAGTAAAACCAGAAGTTCAACCACCGGTACCTAAGCCAGTGGTTAATCCAGGTAAGCAGGTGGGTAAAGGGAAAGGTGATAAGAAATGGTTGTTATGGGGATTAATTGGCTTTACTGGAATATTGTTAATTACAGCAGTAATCTTGTTCTTGCAGTTAAGAAAGCCTGTGGAAGAAGCTTTACCGCCTAGGCCAGTAGCTTCTCCAACAGCAGAGATACCTGAAGTAAAGCAGGCTGAGCCTGAGGGTGTTTGTGAAATGTCCTTTACTATCTCAGCTTCCCCTTCTCCAACCCCTACACCCACACCAAGCGCTTCACCAAGTCCACCGCCTACTGCTTGTTTTGATACCTGTGAACTTGATAGTGAGTGTGATGGAGACTTAAGGTGTCTTAATGATCCTGGAGAGTATCGGTGTGTAAATGATGCTTGTCCTGAGGACAGTGATTGTGATTGTGATGCTGAAGAGTTAGTCTGTTTTGATAGATGTGAGCTTGATAGTGAGTGTCCAGGAGACTTAAGGTGTATGACATCTCCAGGGACATCTGATAGTAGGTGTTTAAATGCTGATTGTAGAGAAGAAAGTGATTGTGGTTGTCCAGGAGCAACGCCTTCACCTGGAGTAACACCTTCACCAATCACCAGAGCACCAGAACCAGAGTTACCAGTAGCAGGAGTATCTGCACCAGCAGTGCTGGGAGTATCAGCTGGTTTGTTGCTAATGTTGTTTGGGTTGTTGTTTTAGCGCCAGGTAGGAAACCAGAACCAGTATTTAAGAAGATCTTTTTGTATGGGACTAGCTATGTTTAAGGGGTAGAAGAAGAGGAAGAGGATGGCAGTGATGAGGAGAAAATAGAGAGTGAGGGTTTTGTTTTTATGGATGGCTTGGGTGATGATAAGGACGAGGAAAGGAAGGGCGGGTAAATAGTGGTGAAGAAACATAATGCGAGGAGAAAAGACAAGGGGGAAAAAGAGAAAAAAGTAGCAAATAAGGAGATATTTTGTTTTAGAGGTTAGTTTTTGGGTGAAAAGATAGAGGAGAGAGATTAAGCCACCCCAGAAGATGGCAGGATTACCAAGATTGTAGATGTTGGCGATGGAGTTTTTAAAATAGTCCACATGAAACCAGACAGGGCGGACAAGAAGGGGCCATTGCCAGGCTGGGGATTGATAATCGTGGGTAGCAGAAAGATTGGTTTGATACCAGTAGATTTGTTGGTGAAGTTGTTTGAATTGATCTAAGGTGTGACCTTGGAGAAAGAATTGACTAAAGGAAAGGAGGTAGATAAAAACAGGGATTAGAATAAGAGAGTAAATGATGATAAGGATTTTTTTTGGTTGTTTAATAATGGTTTTAAGGCGAGGAAGAAGAAAAATGGCAAAGATGGGATAAAGGAGAATGGCTGAGTGTTTGGTGGCTAAGGATAGACCAGTGAAGATACCGGTAAGGTAAAGATATTTTTTTGTTTTGGTTTTGGTGGTGAGATATTGGTAGAAGAATTTGAGGGTAAAAATGAGCCAGGTGGTTAAGAAGATATCGTTCATGGTGATGCGAGACATGGTGAGCTGAAGGCCGTCGAGGGAGAAGATGGTGGCGGAGAGAAGAGCTAATTTAGGTTTTTTAAAGATGGTGAGGGCGAGGAGATAGAGGGCGAAAATAGCTAGGGTGCCAAAGATAGCGCTGGGAAGACGCCAAGCAAAGGAGTGATCGCCGAAGAGTTTAATGGAGGTTGCTTGAATAAGTTTGGCGAGAGGAGGGTGAAGCCAATCATAGGCGGTATTAAGTTCGGGAGATTTGTGCCACCACTCATATCCAGCCGGATTGTTTTGAGCGTAGGCTTTGACGGTGACGACATGATAAACTTCATCAAAGATATATCTAGCAGGGGTGGCTAGACGAAAAGCGCGAAAAAAGAAGGAAAAAATGAGTAGAGTGATCAAAAGCTGTTTATGTTTAAACATAGGAAGATTATAGCGATTAAACCATGAGTAAAACAATTTGGAAATATGATCCTTTGAGGAAACGGGTGGGATTAAGAAGATGGTTGATGGTAATAATTTTTTTAATGGCTTTAGGGTTGAGGGGTTATAATCTAGAGGTGAGTCCGCCAGGATTTTATGTGGATGAAGCGTCGATTGGCTTTAATGCTTATTCTATTTTAAAGACTGGCAAAGATGAGCATGGAGTTAGCTGGCCACTGTATTTTAAAGCGTTTGGGGATTTTAAGAATCCGGTTTTTATTTATTCTTTAGCTCCCCTATTAAGGGTTAAGGGTTTAGAGATAGAAACAGTTCGGTTAGGGAGTGCGATCTGGGGAAGCTTAGGAGTGTTAATGATGATGTGGCTGGGATGGGAGATAAGTGGGAATTATAGCTTTTCAATATTGAGTGGATTAATTTTAAGTTTGATGCCTTGGCATTTACATTATAGTCGGCTGGGATTTGAGGCAATTAGTTTAGCGACTTTAATGATAGGTAGTTTAGCTGGATGGTTAAGATGGCTGAAAAAGGAAAGATTGAGGATGGGAGTAGTGGTGGGACTATTGTTAACTTTAGGTTTTTTTAGTTATTCAACGGCTCGATTATGGATACCATTAATGATGGTGTTAGTGGCGGGAATGGAGTGGAAACAATTAAAAGGGCGGGTTTATAAACTCTGGCCTTTAATATTAGCGGGATTGCTGATTGGTTTAGGCTTAAATGGTTGGCTGAATCAATATCCAGGTAGCTTGACAACAAGATTGAACCAGATAGCGATTTGGAATGATAATCCGGGAATATTGGTGGTGTTACATCGGTTTTGGAAGACGTTTTGGGAACATTGGAATTGGAGGTTTTTATTTTTAGGGGGTGATCCGAATTTAAGGCATTCAAGTCAGGTAAGTTCTGAGTTGTTGATAAGCTGGGGGGCATTGTTGGTGATTGGCTTAGGGGTGATCTGGAAAAAATTAAAGCAAGAAAAAATCTGGCGGTTGGTGTTAATAATGATAGTTGGGTTTCCCCTGGCGGCGAGCCTGACGAGAACTGATCCAATTGCTACCAGAACTTTACAGGCAACAGGTTGGTTTAGTTTGGTGATTAGTTTAGGAATCTGGTGGAGTTTAACTAAGATTAAACAAAAGTCTAAAATTTTAGTAAGGTTGATGGGGTTTTTGATAGGCTTGATGATAATGTTTGAGTTTGGGAATTATTATTTAGATTTACAAACTAAGTATCCTAGTCGGGCTGGAGGATGGTTTGATGGAGACTTGGTTGAAACCATGAATTGGGTGGCTGACTATCAAGAAAAAACAAGGGAAACCATTTATTTATCAGATAAAATTCACCAAGCTTATATTCAAGGCTTGTTTTTTATGAAGGTTGCGCCTGAAAAGTGGCAAATGAAGAAAGATATACCATTTAAGGTAGCTGATTATAGAAATAGAGAAGGAGCGGGGACATGGCTGGTAACGGCTGGAGAATGTGAGGATAAAGAAAGCTTGGTTGATTTGGTTAATTATTGTGTGGTGGAGGAGAGATGATGGGGGTGATGGAGAGTTTAATATTTTTATTGTTAGCTGGGTTGTCAGGTTATTGGTTGGTAGGCTGGTGCTTACCTGAGATGGAAAAAGAGTTGCGGATTATTTGGGGAGGAGTTTTAGGTTTGGTGATGGCAACTTTAGCGGTGTTTGGCTTAAGTTCATTTTGGGGATTGAGTAGAGTAACGGTATGGGTGGGAGGAATATTGATTTTCCTGGGAATGAGGCTGTTGAGAAAAAAAAGTGAAAAGAGTAAAAAGAAGTTGAATTTAAAAAAACGATTTTATTTATTGAATCTATTGATTTTGTGGGGAATTATCTTGGGGTATATCTTTTTCACAGCTTTAAATTTTGATGCTGATGGATTATGGGCAAGCGGAAGGACGGTTTGGGGAGACTGGGCGGTTCATTTAAGTTATGTAAATTCGTTTGTGGAGGGGAACAATTTTCCGCCTGAATATCCGATCTTGGCTTATAAAAAGTTGATTTATCCTTTTTGGGTGGATTTTAGCAGTGCGATGCTGATGAGCTTGGGATTGAAGGTGGAATGGAGTATGGCGATAATAAGCTGGTTGTTAGGTTTAGGCTTGGTAGGGATATTGTGGCAGGCGATGACTAGGTTTTTAAAAAGCCCCCGATTAGCGAGTGTGGGAGTGACAGTCGGGTTACTGGCAGGAGGGTTAGGATGGTTGAGTTGGCTAGAGGATGGATTAAAGTTAGGATTGGCTGAGGTTTTGAGCAGGCCGGTAAGGGAATATACTCATATGGCTGAATATGGAATTGAGTTTATTAACCCGATTTTTTCTAGCTTGCTGCCGCAGCGGTCGATTTTGCTTGGTTGGCCGATTTGGTTGATGGTGATAATTATTTGGGACAGAAGCTTAAGGCAGGGAGAGAGAAAATTGGCAATTTTGAGTGGGGTTTTAAGTGGTTTGCTAATGTTAGTCCATCCTCATTCGGCTTTGGCTTTAGCAATGGTGGTGCCGATGTGGTGGTGGATATTTTGGCGGAAGAAAGCTAATAAGTGGGAGTATTGGCGGTGGTGGTTGATAAGTTTTATGGTAGTGGGAGGATTAAGTTGGTTATGGTTAAAGGAAGCGGGGTCAATGATTAATTGGTGGCGATGGCAGATAGGTTGGCTTGCTAAGGAAAAAAACTTGGTGGAAATCGCTTGGTTTTGGTTGGTTAATTTGGGTGTAGGAGGAGTATTGTTGTTGGGAGTGTGGAGAGATAAACAGGTGGCGAAAGAGATTAAACGGCCGTTTTTGACTTGGCAAGGTTTGTTTTTAATTCCTAATTTCCTAGTATTTCAGCCTTGGGACTATGATAATAGTAAGTTTTTTCAGTGGTGGTATATTTTATCGATTCCTTTGGTGATTTATTGGTTAGATGTGAGGTTGAAAGGTAAAGGAAAAAGAGTAATCTTGGTATTAGTAATCTGGTTGATGACGTTTTCAGGGAGTTTAGATGTGTGGAAGGCTTTATTAGTAAAGGAAAACAGAATTATGATGGCTGATGCTAAGGCTTTGAGGTTGGTGGAGTTTGTTAAAGGGAAAACAGCGGCTAGAAGTGTATGGTTGACGGGTGGCGGTCATTTAAACCCAGTGGCGATGTTAGGTGGAAGGCGAATTTTGAAGGGATTTAGTGGCTGGCTATGGAGCTATGGATTGGATTATGGGCAAAGAGAGGCAGATGTGAAAAAGATGTATGAAGGAGGAGAAATGATAAAGGGATTGTTAGAAAATTATGGAGTTAATTATGTGTTAATTGGGCCAGATGAAAAAGGAGAGTTTATGGTTGAAGATGGGTTTTATGTTAATAACCATGAGTTAGTTTATAGCCAAGACGGTTATCAGGTTTTTAAAGTGGTTGAGAATTACTGATTCTGGTAGATAATTTCCTCGATGTGGTCGAAAATAGGCTGCCAGTCGTTATCAACAGGAGTTAGAACCCATTGGCCGTAGAGGGAAGCCGGCGGATTGTACAAAAGAGGAGGAATATCTTCGGATTGGCTGCCTTGATCAATAATGCCGGTTCTAATATTGTCTTTATCAATTCTGAGGGCGAGTTTAAAAAGATCAGGGTATGAACCTGAAGGAATATCGGTGGCAACAGAGTCTTTAAAAATTTGGTTAAGTTGTTTAAGGCGCTTGGGATTAAGGAAGGTTTTGGCAGACAACAACTGATTTTTAAAGGCAAGAATGACTCGTTGTTGACGTTGAGCTCGAGCAAAGTCAGTGCCTTCTTCACCTTCAGCATTACGAGAACGAACATATTTTAAAGCAGTGGCGCCATTCATGTGCTGAGAACCTGAGAGAAATTCGATGGTTTGATGACGATCTGCTTCAATTTCAGCAGCTTCTTTACCAGGAATGGGGTATTTTTTATCAACAAAGCCATGAGGAACGTCAAGATCAAGGCCACCGATAATATCAATGGCTTTTTCAAAGCCAGAGAAGTCGAGAAGAATACCATAATGGATTGGTTGGTTGATGATCTCAGAAGCAGCAGCCTTGGCTAGAATGAGGCCGCCGTCGGGTTGTTTGGTTTCACCATAATGATAGGCGGCGTTGAGTTTGGCAGAGAGTGATTCAACCCAGGTGTCACGGGGGAGAGAAATGAGGACGGTGTCATTGGTTTGTAAATTAATGGAAATGAGCATGATGCTGTCGGTAAGGTCAGCGCCAGGATGATCACCGCCGGCCATGCCCAAAAGAAGAATGTTGGTGCGTTGGCGAGAACTATTAAGATGAGTCAGACTGGGGTTAAAGAGAGAAATTACCATAGCTGGGCCTTTGGCAAGGCGTTGGAAAAAAGGAGCTAGTTTAGGAACAAGCCAGATGAGACTGAAAAGAATGGCTAAGGTGATAAGTAAGTAACTAAAGGGGCGGAAAAACCAAAGATGCTTGTAAAAGCGGCGTTTGAGCTTGTTCAGCTTGGTTTTGTCGGGTTTCATAAGAGTGCTATGATTCTAACATGACTGATAAGCTGCTCAAAGATCTTAATGAATTACAACGCCAGGCAGTCAGTTTTGGTGAAGGGCCGCTGTTGATTTTAGCAGGAGCAGGTTCGGGTAAGACTCGGGCATTAACTTATAGGGCGGCTTATTTATTAAAAGAAAAAAAGGCTAGGCCAGAAGAGATTTTGTTGGTAACGTTTACTAATAAAGCGGCGGGGGAAATGAAAGAAAGAGTGAAAAAATTGGTGGGAAAGCAGAGTGGATTGCCCTGGGCAGGGACGTTTCATTCATTTTGTGCTAAGTTGCTGCGAATTGAGGGGCAGGAAATTGGGGTGGCGAGTAATTATGTAATTTATGATGAGGCTGATTCACTAGAGATTATTAAACAGGCAATGATGAATTTGGAGATTGATAGGAAATTGTATAAGCCAATGGGGATGAAAGCCTTGATATCTCAGGCGAAAAATGAGTTAATTGGGGCTTTGGAGTATGGCCAGTTGGCTCGGGGGCATCGGCAGGCAGCGATGAGTCGAGTTTATATTGAATATCAACGGTTGTTAAAGCAGTATGAAGCGTTAGATTTTGATGATTTGTTGATGGAAGCGGTAAGGCTGTTAAAAAAAAGTCAGGGGGTGTTAAGCAAGTATCAGAATAAGTTTAGGTATGTGTTGGTGGATGAATATCAAGATACTAATAAGGCTCAGTATGAGTTGACCAAGATGCTGGCAGGGAAATGGCGGAATTTATGTTGTGTGGGTGATTTTTCTCAATCAATTTATTCATGGCGTGGAGCAGACTTTAGAAATTTGAAACGACTGGAAGTGGATTGGCCGAATTTAAAGGTGATTAATTTAGAGCAAAATTATCGGTCAACCCAGAGTATTTTAGAGGCAGCTAATCAGGTAATTGTGAAAAACAGTTCGCATCCGATTTTAAAATTGTGGACTAAGGCAGGATTGGGTGAAAGGTTGAGAGTGGTAGAGGCAGAGACTGAAAAGGAGGAGTCAGAGTTTATTGTAGAGAGAATTAAAAAGAGTAAAAGATATGGCGATTGGGCGGTGTTGTATCGAACTAATGCTCAGTCTCGGGTAATTGAGGAAGCGTTTATTCGAGCAGGCATCCCTTATGTGTTGGTGGGAGGAGTCAAGTTTTATTCTAGGCGGGAGGTTAAGGATTGCTTGGCATATTTAAGGTATATGAATAATCCGAAGGATGTGGTGAGCTATAAACGATTGGAAAAGTTGGGAAAGAGGCGGTTAGAGAAGTTTTTGAATTGGGGGGAGAAAAACAAGAGTAAATTGAAAAAAATGACAACTAAGGAAATTTTAGAGGGAATATTGAAAGCAAGTGAATATTTAGAAAAGTTTGATAAAAAAGATGAGCAGGATTTAATGAGATTGGAGAATATTAAGGAACTGAAGAGTGTGGCAGAGGAGTTTTCGGGCTTGAGAGAGTTTTTGGAAAATGTGGCTTTGGTGGAGCAGACTGATATTTTACCGGAAAAGCCTAAGTCAGGAGCAAAAAAAAGACAAACGGTGACTTTAATGACTTTGCATGCATCTAAGGGTTTGGAGTTTAAAAAAGTGTTTATGATTGGAATGGAGGAAGGACTATTTCCCCATTCGCGATCAATAATGGATAGAAATGAGTTGGAGGAGGAAAGGCGGCTGTGTTATGTAGGGATGACTCGGGCAATGAAAGAAGTGTTTTTTTCTTATGCAAGAAGGCGGTTGTATTTTGGTCGACAGGCGAATAATGCAGTTAGTCGGTTTTTAGGCGATATTGAGGAGGGATTATTGGAAATGATTGAAGCCAAGTCATGATATGATAAAACTATGATTACTAGAGATGTTTCAGCCAGTGATAAACAGAGATTTAATCGCCAGGCGGGCCATCCGTTGCAATCGTTTGAATGGGGAGAGTTTAGGAAATTAACAGGGGTGAAGGTGATCAGAAAAGGAATGTTTGAAGGTAAAAAACTGATGGCGCCGATTCAGGTAACGATTCATGATGTGCCGAAGATGGGTTGGAAAATCGGGTATTTTCCTAAGGGGCCAATGCCGGATGAAAGACAGTTAAAGGTTTTGAGGGAAATTGGAGGAGAAAACAGGTGTTTGATGATTAAGATGGAGCCAAATATTGGGTCGGTGGTAAAAGCAGGTCAAGGCCAAGTGAAGGCGTGGAGGGCAATTGATGAGTTTTTAAGACAGCAGGGTTGTAAGAGCGGTCGACGATTATTTACCAAATATACCTTTCAGTTAGGATTAAAGAAATCAGAGGAAGATTTGTTAAAAGCCATGCATACAAAAACGAGGTATAACATTCGTTTGGCAGCTAGAAAAGGAGTAAAGGTAGTGAGGGATAACTCAGAGGCAAGTTTTGAGTGGTTTTTAAAGTTGTTGTTTGAAGAAACGGTTGGCAGGCAGGGATTTTATGCCCATACACCAGGTTACTTTAAAAATCTGTGGCAGGTGTTAAAACCAACAGGGATGGCTCATTTGTTAAGAGCTAGCTATAAAGACAAGGTGTTGGCGGTATTTATGTGCTTTGTGTTTAATAAAAAGATTTATTACCCTTATGGAGCGTCAACGAGAGAATATCGAGAGTTAATGGCGCCGAATTTATTGATGTGGGAGATAATTAGGTTGGGGAAAAAGCTGGGATGTGAGAAGTTAGATATGTGGGGGGCGTTGGGGCCGAAGGCAAATAAAAAAGATCCCTGGCATGGGTTTCATCGGTTTAAGGAAGGTTATGGGGGGAAATTGGTGGAGTTTATAGGAACTTATGATTTAGTGCTGAAGCCAAAGCTATATCCGGTGTATAAAACAGCAGATATGGTACGTTGGGGAATATTAAAAGCTAAAGCTAAGGTGAAAAGAATGCCGTATGAGATTGATAGCATGGGGCAAAAAACTAAAACTAAGGCGCAAAAATTAAGTGAGACTGTCTTGAGTTTATTTGAGTGAGATGGAGGATTTAAGACAAACAAAAGAGTACGCTAGGTATATAGAGCGTTTGGGATGGAGAGTGGAAGATGGTGTGTTTGTTAAAAAACTAGGCTTAATCCCCTGGTCATTTATTAAATTTCAAAGGCCGAATTGGCCGATTGAGTTTGAAAAGGTGGATAGGCTGGCAAAAAAATATCGAGTGATGCAAATAAAGATTGAGCCGAATTGCTTGGAGAATAAAAAGATTGAGAAAGAATTTACAAGACGGGGGTATAAAAAAGATAAATCACCAATGCTGCCAACAAAGACAATTTGGGTGGATTTGGAAAAAAGTGAAAAAGAGTTATTAAAGGAAATGCATTATAAAACTAGGTATAACATTAAAAAAAGCCAAGGATTAAAAATGGAGATGATTAGGGGTGATAGAGTCAAGGATAAATTATTAAAAGAGTTTTATGAGATTTATAAAGAAAATGCTAAAAAGCAGAAGTTTTGGGGTTTAAGCTTTAAGCAATTAAAGAGTTTGTTGGAGGTTTTTGGAGAGAAAGGTTATTTATTGTGGGTAAAGGATTTAGGAGGATTGATATTGCTAATATATGATAAGACAGTTTATTACTCACATAATGCGGTTAGTGATGAAGGTAGAAAAAAGTTTGTGGCGACTTTATTGGTGTGGAAAGCAATGAGGTTAGGAAAAAAGTTAGGATGCGTAAGATTTGATTTTGAGGGAATTAGGGATAAAAGATTTAAGGTGACAAAAAAGTGGGCGGGGTTTAGTCGGTTTAAGAAAAGTTTTGGAGGAGATGAGGTAGAATATATTGGGTGTTTTAGTAAATGGAGATTTAAATGAAAATAACCACATTAGTGTTTGATTTTTCTTGGGTGTTGATGTTCCCAAAAGACCCGGAATATCACGGAAAAGTTAACGAGTTGCATTTTAAGTTGAATAAAAGCCCAGACTATCAATTTTTTGATCACTTTAGATTAAATCAAGAACTGTTTGATTATTTAAAAAAATTAAAAAATGGATTTTCAATAAATATGTTTACTGCTGGGGTGGTGCAGGATTTACCGACGGTAAGAGAAAAACTTGACCCAGTGTTTGAAAAAATTTATTCAAAAAGAGGAATAGAAATTGAGAAAACTGATCCAAAGGCATATAAGTTTATTGCTAAAGATTTGGGGAAAGAAGTAGGAGAGATTTTGTTTATTGATGATACTGAGAAAAATGTTGAAGCAGCTAAAGAAGCGGGTTTAAAAACAATGGTGTTTGAATCAAATAAAAAATTGTTTATAGAATTAGATAAATTAATTAAATTTTGATGAGAAGCAAATGGCTTGGTTTGGTTAGCCAATAATTGCTCTTGGATTGCTCTCAACTAGCCGTTCTCTTATTTCTAGGCCTGTGTTTTCAACTGCTCTTCTTAAAGATCGAGCAGCGACACCAGCACAGCTCATCGCCAGAAAACCCACGGCCATATCAGGAGCGTTTTCTGCTATAAGCTCTGGTCTTTGGATAAACTGAAGCTCTATGGCTACATTTAAGAAAGCAATAGAGGCAAACATGCCTATATAGGCTAGCCTGCCAAATTGTTCTAGTTTTTTATTGTCATGATATTTACCAGTGGCCTCAAGCTGCTTAGAAATAATCCCGGCTGCCAGAACACTAACTGCAGGAATAGCAACGCTGCCGATGTTTTCTCGGATAAGTAAAGGCAAAGTTTGCCTAGCGGAAGTAGAACTGATGAGACTTAGCTTGGTGCCAACAACTGTTAGCCCCCAGGTTCCGAGCTGAGCTGCTTTAGAGTTTAATTTAGAGTCTAAAACGCGCATAGATGTTTCAAGTATGGGTGTTTTAAAAAACATGGCGGTTTCAAGCATGACGGAATTATAACAAAAAATTTTAGTAATTAAAACTATGGGTTAGGCTAGCTTAAGTTGCTCTGGGGCAGTCGGTAGACCATTGGGCCAGCAGTGTGGCTGGTATTCACAGCGAGTGCATTTGGAGTAGTCTTGGGTGCGGGAGAAGTTAAGGCTTCTAATTTCCTTCATAGTTTTTGTAATGGTGCGGCGGAGATCTTTGATATCGTCTGGGGAAATTTTGAAACGCTCTTTTTTGAATTTTTTATTGGCCTGAGGTTCAACAAAGTCAATCTCTGTTTCAACTACTTGAGGAGGAAAGTTTTGATCAAGTTGAGCCAGAAGTTTATAAAAAATCAGTTGGCGATAGTAATCCCCTTCGGAGTCTTTAGTTTTACCCAAGATTTGATTTCTGGTTTTGGGTTTGCCGGTTTTGTAATCAATGACTCTGACGGTACGGTCAGCTTGATCGAGCCAGTCAATACGGTCAACTTTACCGGCTAAAGGAATATCGCCTAAGAAAACTTTTGACCAACCGAAACCAAAGAATTTTTCAGTAAAAAGAGGTTTTTGAAAGTCGTCTTGATAATAATCATAGTAGGCAGAAAGAATTTGCCGACCTTGTTTGAGGCGGGTCTGGTGTTCGGTCTTGGTAAGAACTTCTTTTTTAAGAGCGGTTTGGAATTGATTAAGAAGATATTGCTTATTAGGATGTTTGTCATCTTTAATGAACTGGCGGTGAAAGATTTCTAGAGCTCGATGAACAGCGGTTCCAAAAGAAAGATAGGGTTGTTTGGCACGAGGAACCCGGATAAGATTGTTGAGTTTAAATTTATAGGCACAAGCAAGATAGGTATTTAAAGCAGTGGGAGAAAGCTTAAGGTCTTTAACAATAGTTTTGAGGAAAGTTTTTTCAGGGGTGGTGGGAGTGGATTTGGGCGGGGGTTGGAGAAATTTTTTAAGAATAAGGTTAGCTTGCTTGAGGGTGGCTTTGGGAGTAATAATGCGAGTAAGTTTTTGGGGCAGTTCGGAGATAAACATGGTAGGAAGAGCTTCTTTAAGATAGGTAGCGGAGGTGTAACGGTCACTGTGTGAGATAAATATCTGCTTTTTAGCGCGGGTGAGGCAGACATAGAAGAGGCGACGCTCATCTTCGTTTTTTTCTTTTTTGGAGAGATCGGTGTTTTTTAAGATGGCCTGAGGAAGTTTGATAAGTTGACGAAAGCGGTTATTGCCCCATTTGCCATCAATGGCTTGATAGATAAAAACATAGGACCATTCTTTGCCTTTGGCCTTGTGGGCAGTAGATAAGGTAACGGCGTTAGTTTTAATGTCAAGATCTTGCTCGGTAATTTTAAGGTGGTTAAGGTCCATAAGATCGAGGGCTTTTAAGAAAGAGTTAAGGTTGAGTTGATGATCAGCTTGGTTAAGGCGTTTGATTTCTGAGAAAAGAGAGTTAAGACGGTTAAGTTTTTCCATGGCATCAGGCCGACTGATAAGCCAGTCAAGAAAGCCGGATTGTTTAATGAGGGTCTCGAAAAATTCAGAGAAATGAAGTTGGCTATTAAGTTGTTGCCATTGGGTAAGTTGATTGATAAATTGGGTAAATTGTTGGGGCTGTCTGAGATTTAATTTTTTAAAATTATCAGAAAGAATGGTGTCAATCAGAGAGGATTTTTTTTGGCTGGCGGCGCGGGTGAGTTTGAGGATATCAAGAGGACGAAAGTCAAAGAATTCATAATGAAGTAGGGTAAAAAGATCAAGGTCTTCAAGATTTTTAGGGGAGTTGTTAATGGCTCGGAAAAGAGTGAGGAGTTTTTGGATGGCGGGGTCTTTTAAGACATTACCGCCACCTTCAATATCAATGGGAATGTTAAACTTAGCAAATATATCAGCGAGTTGAGGAGCGTCAGCATTGTGGCGGTAAAGAACAACAATATCTTCCGGTTTAACACCTTGGCTTATGAGAGTTTTAACTTGATTGACTAACCAGAAGGTTTCCAGGGTCTCTGAGGGGAGTTTGACTAAGTTAATTTTAGTTTCTCGGGTTTTTTTCTGAGATTTAAGCTGGGGTTTGGCAGATTTAACCACATCTTGAATTTTAAAATGATTTTTTTGGATAAGCTCAAGGCTGGCATCAAGAATGGTTTGGGTAGAGCGGTAGTTTTGATCAAGGGTGATAATGGTGGCAGTGGGATAGGTTTTGGTAAAAGAGATGGTGTTTTCAAGCGAGGCGCCTTGAAAACGGTAGATGGATTGGTTAGAATCACCGACGACAAAGACATTGGCTTGATCACCCCAATAAGAAGCTAGAAGATCAACGACTTGATTTTGGGCAGAATTAGTGTCTTGGTATTCGTCGACGAGAAAATAATGAAGGCGTTCTTGGTAGGTGCGAAGTAAGTTTTGATCGCGTTTAAAGGCTTCAACAACCAAATTAATCATGTCTTCAAAGTCATAACGGCCTCTGTGGCGAAGAGTTTTTTGGTAGGCAGTATAGATTTGAAGAAGTTCCTGATTTTTTAAGAGTTGTTTTTTGGCATCAAGTTTGGCGGTTTTTGATAGTTTAGTGGTGAATAAAGTTTGGGATTGTTTTTTAAGAATAGATTTGAAGATAGAGGGAGTGATGGCTTCGCGTTTAAGGTCCTGGATGGCTTTGATAAGAGCGGGAGTGTAGTAAAAAGGCTGATTAGGAGGTTTAAGGTGGTCAAGATCGGTTTGACTGATAATTTGATGGAAGATTTCAACGCGTTCTAAATCAGATAAGGACTCCATTTCTGAAGAGATGATAAACCTGTCAGGAAATTCTTGGATGATTGAGGAACAAAAGGAGTGAAAGGTAAAGATGTTGACATAATAGGCGGTTTCGCCAATGGTTTGAAGTAGTCTCTCTTTCATGGCTTTAGCGCCAGACTCGGTAAAAGTTAAGGCCAGAATGGCGTCAGGTGGAGTATCGGTTTGTTTGAGAATCTTAGCAATACGTTCAGCAATTATTTGGGTTTTGCCGGTGCCAGGGCCAGCCACAACCATGATTGGCCCTTCGATGGTGTTAACAGCTAGTTGTTGAGCTGAGTTAAGCTTCATTGAAGGTGCTTGTAAAAGAGAACTTTATCAACGTATTTGCCTTTGTAGAGAAAAGCTTGAGGTTGACGGCCGTACTCAATAAAGCCGAGAGATTGATAGAATTTGAGGGCAATAAGATTGGCGGCTAAGCAGTCAAGCATGACTTGGGTAAGATTAAGTTTTTGTTGGGCTTGGTTGATAACATATTCAGCTAGTTGTTTACCAATGCCTTCAGAGCGATAATCTTTAAGCAAGGCAATGCCAAAGATACCGACATGGGTTTGGCGGCGACCGCGTTTTTCCACATGGCAACCACCAACAATTTTCTGATTATCAATGACAAGTATATGAACTTTTTGGTTGGTTTTGATGGCTTTTAAAACAGAAGCGAGGTATTTTTCTTCTTCTTGATAAGTAACTGGCTCCTGAGGGTTGAGGAGAATAAAGGTGTCTTCGGCTTCGATGGTTTTGGCATATTTAAACAGAGCTTCGAAATCGTTGGATTGAGGAGGGCGGAAGATTAATTTTTTCCCGGATTTGGTGGAGATGGTTTTCATTTGAGCTGTTTGGCGGGAGCTTCATCCATAGGACGATCAGCCTCTGGTTGAAGCTGATGAGTGGATTGGAGTTTTTGGCCGATCAGAGTATAGCTACGGGCGACTTCGGAAAATTTGTTGTAGGCATTACCAATATGGCTACCAAGAGTAGAGAGTTTTTCTTCGACTTTGGTGTAGTCACCTTGAATGGCACGAAGGAGGGCAAAGATTTCGCGGGATTTTTTCTCGATCTTTTTGCCTTCAAAAGAAAGGAGAATCATTTGCAGATGGGCGTAAAGGGTAGAAGGAGAAACAGGATAGACTCGAGAGTTTCTGGCAAAGTCAGATAGGTCGACAAGGTTGACGATTTCATAGTAAACAGCTTCAGAAGGAATATACATTAAGGCAAAATCCATGGTGCCTTCTTCAGGGAGGATATATTTCTGGGAAATAGTTTTGATGTGTTTTTTAATATCTTTGACAAAAGCGCGCTTAAAAATCTGGCGGTCTTTTTTATCGGTAGTTTTGGCCATTTTTTGAAAGTTTTCCATGGGAAATTTGGAGTCAATGGGAAGAATGCCGGCATCGGTTTTAATAGCAACATCGACTTTGTCGCCGGATTTAAAGGAATACTGGAGATGAAAAGAATGTTTAGAGAACATTTGAGCGATAAGATCTTTTAAGACTTCTTCGCCGATGTTGCCACGAAGTTTGGGTGAACGGAGAAATTCATTAAGCTCTTTCATGGAACGAGAAACAGAAGAAAATTCACCAGCTTCTTTTTGTAGAGCGCCAATGACTTCAGCTGCTTTATCAAGACGGAGATTCATTTCTTTGGAAGAACGTTGAAGGCTGCTAACTAAATGTTTGTTGGAGGTTTGAAGAGAATCGGAGAGAGTTTTTTGAAGATCTTTAATGTCTTTTTGAGTGGTTTTGGCCCATTCTAAAAGAGTGGTGTCTTCGTCTTGAGAAGTAAAGCGGTCAAGTTTTTTAGACAATAACCAAACAACCAAGGTAAATCCAAGAATAATTATGGCGGTGAGTAAATACATCTCTGGCGGCATGGTGGTTAGATTGTAGCATAATACTTCGGATTAACTTAGAATATATTTATGAGGAAACGAGGAAGAAATTACCTACCAACCTTGATTTTAATTATGGTGTTATGGGGGTTGTTGGGAGTGATAGTCAACCAGGTAGAACCAGAGCTGGTAAAAGATATTTTGGTGCAGGGACTGTATTTGCCATTCTGGTTAGTGTTTTTTCCAGCCAGTTTTTTTACATTGGCAGTGGTGGTGGGTAATAGTCGACGAGGTTTAGTGATAGCCTTAGGACTGACCGGGTTTTTAATTTTACGAGTTTATCAGTTAGGAAATTTACTGAATTTGCTGTTAATGGTGGGGTTAGTGGTGGCGGTGGATCGATATTTAGAAGGTTGACAAAGTTGAAGTCCCCTCTTATAGTTTAATTAGTTAAAGTAGGAGTTTATTTGTTTAAACTATGCAGATATCGAAGCAGGATGTAAGTAAAAAGGTAGAAAAGAAAATTTTTAGCTCGTTATATCAAGTGTTGGCGGATTTAAAAAGACCACATGAGGTAGAGAATTTTTTGGATGATGTTTTAAGCGAGACAGAAAAGACGGTGTTGGCTAAAAGATTAGGGATTGCTTATTATTTATCGAAAAACAAATCGTATGAAAGAATTAGGGATAACTTAAAGGTATCGTCAGCTACAATTGCCAATGTGCAGAAATGGTTGGAAGAGGGTGGCGATGGTTTGTTATTAGCTTTAAAGGCAATTGAGGCAGATGAATGGGCGGGAGAGATGGCAGAGAAGATTGGCGAATCGTTTAAGAAGTTGTTTAAGAGATAAGCCGATTGGTTTTTGTTACAATACAGCCATGAGCAAGAAATTTTATATTACCAGTGCTATTCCTTATGTTAATGGACCGCCTCATTTGGGGCATACATTGGAGTTTGTGATTGCTGATGTGATTAATCGGTATTATCGCTTGTATGGGTATAAGGTGATGTTTACCTGCGGATCAGACGAAAATGGACTAAAAATTCAGGAAGCAGCACACCTTGTTCATGAACTTAATCCACAAAAAATAGCAGATGACAATACAAAAAAATTTGAAAGTCATTTGAAGAATCTAAATGTCCATTATAATGAGTGGCGGAGAGGAACAGATAAAAAGCTTCATTGGCCGGGAGTGATTGAGTTGTGGAAGAGGGCAGAAGAAAAGGGAGATATTTACAAAAAGAAATACAAAGGGCTTTATTGTGTGGGGTGTGAGGCGTTTTACAAAAAAAGTGAGTTGGTTAAGGGTAAATGCCCGGAGCACTTGAAGGAGCCGGAAGAGGTGGAGGAAGAAAATTACTTTTTCAGGTTATCTAAATATCAAGATAGATTAGAAAAATTGATAAAGAGCGATGAGTTAAAGGTATTTCCAGAGATTAGAAAGAACGAGACATTGGGATTTATTAAGCAAGGCTTGGAGGATTTTTCTGTATCTCGGCCTAAAAAGAGATTTAAGATTAAAGGGGGAGAGTATTGGGGAATCCCGGTACCTGGGAATAAACCACAGATAATATATGTTTGGTTTGATGCGTTGACGATATATATGACAAGTATAGGTTGGGGCTATGATGAAAAATTATGGAAGAAGTGGTGGCCGGCAGACCTACATGTGATCGGTAAAGGGATTTATCGGTTTCATACGGTTTATTGGCCGGCAATGTTAATTTCAGCCGGACTGCCCTTGCCTAAAGCTGTACTGGTGCATGGGTATATTACTGCTGGAGGTCAGAAGATGGCTAAGAGCTTGGGAAATGTGATTGGCTCAGAGGAAATTTTGAATAAATATGGGGCTGACCCGATTAGATATTATTTACTAAAAGAAATTCCGACGCAAAGTGACGGAGATTTTACTGAAGCAAGATTTAAAGAAGTGTATAACGCGGATTTGGCTAATGGGTTGGGAAATTTGGTATCACGGGTGATAACTATGGTAGATAAGTTTTGTGATGGCAAGGTGCCAAAAGTAGATAAAGACCCAGAAAAACATCCTTTGAGAGTAAGCACGAAGATATATACCTGGAAGCAAGCTTATGCAGATTTAGATAAATACGTGCCCCGATATGAGTTTCATCGAGCCTTAGAAGGGGTTTGGAAATTTATTCATACAGCTGATAAATATATTGATGAGAATAGGCCGTGGGAGTTGGCGAAACAGGGTAAGCAGAAAGAAATTAATTGGGTGGTTTATGGACTGCTGGATAGTTTGCATCAATTGGGTTATTTAATTCAACCGTTTTTACCGGCTACGAGTCGAAAGATTGGCGAGACACTACAGATTCCTGGGCTGCTTAAGAAACAACCTTTGGATAAAGATGGATGGACGAATGTAAAATCTGGAGTTAAAATTAAGAAAATTAAACCACTGTTTCCGAGGTTATGAAAAAAATGAAATTTCCCTGGGGGGAATTAATCTTAGTGGGTAGCACAAATGAGTTTAGTGTTTGTGTAGATATTATTAATCCAGGCTCTGAGGCTGACAGTAGAGATGCTTATTTAAAAAAGGGTGTGGCAATGTACTATGTAATTGAAGGAAATGGATTATTAGCAGGTAAACCAATTAAAAAAGGAGATTTTAAAAAAATCGTTGCTGGGCAAAATATGCATTTAAAAAACAATTCGAGAAAAAAACTTAAACTGATAGGTATTTATTTACCGCCATATGATGATGCTAATATTGGTTACAAAGGGTAAGAAATGAGTAATTTGATTAAAAAGCGAAGAAGTATTCGGAGCTATAAAGATAAGAAAGTTGGTAAAAAATTAATTAGGGAGTTGTTGGAGTTGGCAAATTTGGCACCAACAGCAGCGGGCTTGGAAAATCGTCATTTTATAGTAATTGATGATCAAAAGATAAAGGAAAAGTTATTTGAGGCAGGTTGTAAACAAGAACATATTTTAAAGGCACCAGTGATAGTGGCGGTGACGACTAATACCAAAGGATTTTTTAGTAAAAAGGGGTTATTGAAAATAAATGATGAAGTTTGGTTAATGGACCTCTGGGGAGCAACTCAGAAAAAATACAAAGGAGTAAAAAGATTTCATAGAAACTATGAAGTTTGGAAAAGACTCTATCCCCTACAAGATGCGGATACAGCTGGGACTACTTTACTGTTAGCGGCAACTGATAAAGGCTTGAGTTCATGCTGGATAGGAGCGTTTGATTTTGAAGCAGTAGAAAATATTTTGAAAATACCTGAAGGGTGGAAAATAATAGCATTGATTGCTTTGGGATATAAAAAAGACCCACCATATCCACAGAAGAGAACAAAAATTGATAAGTTAGTGCATTGGAATAAGTGGTGATTTGAGACCAGTTTTAGATTTAAAAAACTGGTAAAGACTGAGCCATTGCTTAAAGGATAGATCGGTGGGTTTGGCTTTAGGACTGAAACCGTGAAGATTGCTTTGAGTTTTTAGTTGATGATAAGTAAGAATGTTTTTTAGGGATTTATTGATTCCCCTGCCGCCAGAAAAACCTCTTAAAATAAACCAGCGATAGAAAGGTTTTTCTGATAGAGGCAATAAGGGTGATTTTCTCTGAGTAAATCTGAGCATGGTGGAGTTAACCTTGGGCTGAGGAGTAAAATCACTTCTTTTAAATTGATGGAAAATCTCAAAGGTAAACCAGGGTTTATTGAGAATAGAGAATTGACTGTTGTAGGTAATACCGACTAATCTGTTGGCTAAGTCTCGTCTAATAACCAGGTAGGAGTCTTGAGGAGGATGGTTGGTGTTTAATAGTTTTCTGATGGTTTTACCTTCAATGGCAAAAGGCAAGTTGGCAAAAACTTTGTAAGGTTTCTGAGGAAGATTAAAGTTAAGAAAGTCTTGATGATAGAGCTTTAGATTAGGGGTGGAGGAGAATTTTTTCTTGAGGTAGTAATAGAGAGGCTGATCGAGTTCAATGGCAATAACTTGATTGGCTTGTTTGACTAATTGTTGGGTAATAATGCCTTTACCAGGACCGATTTCTAGAATTAAGTCTTTTTTAGCAATAGAAGATCTGCCAATGAGTTGGTTAACAAGCTCCTGGTTATGAAGAAAATTCTGGGAGAGTGAGAGCCTCCGCCGCTTTAATAGCATTGCGGAGTCTCCTGATGATGATAGTGATCATAACGGAGGAATTATACCATATGAGATATAATTCTCTTATGTTAATCGACACTCATTGCCATTTAAATTTTAAGGCGTTTGAGGAGGATTGGCGGGAGGCGGTGAAGCGAGCTAAGAAGGCAGGGGTAAAAAAGATGGTGATAATAGGGACTGATTTAAAGAGCAGTCAAAAGGCAGTAGAGATTACTGAGAAAATGGAAGAGTTGTATGCAACGGTGGGGTTTCATCCACATCATTGTCGAGGTTTGAGGGGAGAGATTAAGGAAATTGAGGCAGAGTTAAGAAAGTTAGCGAAAAGTAAAAAGGTAGTAGCGATCGGTGAATGCGGGTTGGATTATTCTGTTTATCGAAGAAGTAAATATAAGAGTAAAGAGGTGGGTCTTGAGTTGAAAAATTTACAGAAGAGAGTGTTTGGAGCTCAAATTCAGCTAGCGAAAGAGTTGGATTTACCTCTGGTAATTCATAATCGGGAGGCTAAAAAGGATTTATTAGACGTGATAGAGCATTTTTGCAAACCCGCCCCTTCGGGGCGAGGCAGGGTTGAAGGCAAGTATCCTCGAGGGGTGTTTCATTGTATTTCGGGAAGTCAGGCGTATTTAAAGCAGGTGTTAGAGATGGGATTTTATATAGGCGTAGATGGAAATGTAACATATAGTCAGGGGGTGCAGAGGTTGATAGAGAAGATTCCAGTGGAGAAATTGGTATTAGAGACTGATGCGCCGTTTTTAACACCAGTTCCCTATCGAGGTTTGAGGAATGAGCCAAAGAATGTTACAATCGTGGCTGAGTTTGTAGCTAGTTTGAAAAAGGTTAGCTTAAATAAGATAGAAGCCTCAAGTAGTAAGAATGCTGAGGCTTTGTTTAATATATGAAGAAATATCTGAAGAAATGGATTGAAAAGAACGAAAAAAAGATATTGCGGTTTTTAGAAATCTTACCAGGAACTTTGTCCTGGTCATTGATTATTTTCCCAATTTGGGGGGCATTTTTAGTGCCAACCTTGGTGGCTTATTATATTATTGCTTTTGATGTTTATTGGCTGTATCGGTCGATCTGGACAGCGGTGTTATCATTAATGGCACATTTTAGATTAAAGGCAGCTCAGGAATTTGATTGGTTAGGAGAAGCGAAGTCGTTTTTGGATTGGAAGAAGGTACATCATATTGTGGTAATTCCAACTTATCAGGAACCATTATATATTCTGAGGAGAACATTGAAGGGTTTGGCCAAACAGACTTTTCCTCGAGAGAATTTGACGGTGATGGTGAGTTTTGAGAAACGGGAAGGAGAGGCGGGAGTTAAAAAAGCTAAGAGGTTAAAAGAAGAGTTTAAAGACATATTTGGGAACTTGATGACGGGGTTTCATCCAGATATTCCAGGTGAGGTTAAAGGTAAATCGTCTAATACAGCCTGGGGGGCGAAGTTGGCTAAAAAAAGATTGATTGATAAACAAAGAGTGGATATTAATTATGTAACGATTACTTCTAATGATGCTGATGCGGTGGTGCATTCTCAATACTATAGCTATTTAACTTTTAAGTTTTTGGATGACCCAGAGAGATATGTCAAAATCTGGCAGTCAGGAATTCAGTTTTATAACAATATTTGGCGGTTGCCGGCTATTAGCCGGGCATATAATCGGGTGTCGAGTGTGGTACAGGTGGGAATATTAATGAGGCGAGATCGGTTGATTAATTTTTCAACTTATTCAATTAGTCTAAAGTTGGTAGATAAGATTGGATACTGGGATACAGATGTAATCCCAGAAGATTATCATATGTTTTTTAAGGCGTTTTATGCGACTCGAGGGAAAACAGAGGTGGAGGCGATATTTTTGCCAACTTATTGTGACGCGGCTGAGTCAAAGACTACTTGGCAGACGTTGGTAAACCAGTATGAGCAGGTAAAACGATGGGCCTGGGGAACGAGTGATGATGCTTATGTGATTTATAAGTGGTTGACGGTGCCGAAGATGCCGTTTTGGGAAAAGACGGTCAGGTTGATTTACGTGTTTAAGGATCATGTGTTATGGCCGGTTAACTGGTTTGCGATTACCCTAGGAGCAAATATTCCGCCGTTGTTAAACAAAGAGTTTAATCGAACGATTATTGGTAAAACTTTGCCGCAGATATCGTCAGGAATATTAACCATGGCTTTGGTAGCGTTGGTAGTGATAATTTTTATTGATTGGCAGCAAAAACCCAAAGCGCCTGAGGGAACGGCAAAATGGAGAAAGATTTTGTCGCCGTTTGAGTTTGTGTTGTTGCCAATTGCCGGGTTTTTCTTTACAGCCCTACCAGGCTTGGATGCGCATACCCGATTGATGTTGGGTAGGTATTTGGAGTATCGAGTGACTGAGAAGGTATGAAAAAGATGATAAAATAAATTGATGTTAAAAAAGCTGTGGCAGTGGATTGAGAAGAATGAAGGTTTGGTGGGGTTAGGGTTATTGATGGTGGTTTTAAGAATTCCGTCTTTGTTTGAACCTTATTGGTATGGAGACGAGGGCATTTACTTGGTTTTAGGTCAGGCCTTAAAAAAAGGTTTGGTGTTTTATAGAGATATTCATGATAATAAACCGCCGTTGCTTTATATTTTGGCAGCTTTAAGCGGGAGTGTGTTTTATTTCCGACTGTTGTTAATGGCCTGGTCGGTGGCGGCCTTAGGAATATTTTTTAGATTAATGCAGAGATTATTGCCAAAGAACAAAAAAGCTTGGTATGGATCCAGTTTGCTGATGATGTGGTTATTGATGATGAATGAAGGGAATATTGCTAATGCAGAGATTTTTATTGTCTTGCCGGTGGTCTGGGGAATGTTATGGATATTTGAGGCAGTCAAACAGAAAAAAACAGATTGGCGGAGATGGTTAGGAATAGGGTTGATATTTTCTGCAGGAGCGTTGTTAAAGGTGCCGGCAGGGCTGGATTGGTTGGCAGCAGTGGTGTGGTTGGTTTTGTTTGAAAAAGGGTTAAAGGATAAACGAGTGTGGTGGTTAGGATTAGGGTTTGGGTTGCCAATGGCGGCAACGATTGGCTATTACGGAATAGTAGGCGGGTTAGAGCCGTATGTCAGATCAGCCTTGTTGCAAAATATTGGCTATTTAGCTTCCTGGGGAACAGGCGAGCATACAGCTGGGTTAGCGGGTCAGATGGGGTTGATAAGTCGGGGCGGATTATTAGTGGCAGCTTTGGGCATGATTTATTATCTAGTGAAAAAGCATAGATTGTCGTCTGGATTTAGGTTGGTGATGGTGTGGTATTTAATGGCTTTGTTTGGAGCGTTGTTGCCAGAAAGACCGTATCCACATTATTTAATCCAGCCAGTAGTGCCGCTGGCTATATTGGTAAGTTATTGGTGGGGGGAGAAAAAGAAAGTGGCAAAGATAATCATAGTAGGGGTGGTAGGCTTAACAGCGGTAGCAATGTGGCAAATTAGGTTTTGGCATTATCCAGTTCTTCCCTATTACAGAAACTTTATCGAGCATGCTTTAGGGAAAAAGAGCTTAGATGATTATAGGAATTATTTTGACCCGCGAGTGAGCCAGACATATAAGTTGGCGGAGTATTTAAGGAGTAAAACTTTAGAAGATGAGCGGGTGTTTATCTGGGGAGATGAACCAAATGTGTATGCTTTGGCAGAAAGATTGCCTATTGGGAGATATGCAGTAGCTTATCATGTGGTGGATTTTAATGGCTATGAGGAAACGATGGAGGCGTGGGATAAAAACCAGCCTAAGATGGTAATTGTGATGTTGGATGAGAAAAGAGAGTTTCCAGAGATGGAGAATCGATTGGTGGGCGAGTATCTGCTGGTAAAGCAAATTGATAGAGCTATGGTTTACAGACGAGTTAATGGGATAAATCATCGGTAAATTAATATGAAGAAGTCGATACAAACCAGAATTTTCCCAGAGACTAAGCCGAGTTTGAAGACGATTAAAAAGCAGGTGGATACTCTAACAACTGATCCAACGACTAAGTTGGGCTTAAGGGTGGGGTTAGTAGCTATAGGGGTGGGGTTAGTGAGTTTGGCTTTAGGTTGGCGGAAACTACCGCCAGAGGTGCCGTTGTTGTATAGCCGACCTTATGGAGAAAGTCAGTTGGTGTCAGCTTGGGGGTTGTGGTTGTTACCAGGATTAAGTTTGGTGATGGAGTTAATAGCAATGAGGGCAGCAGGAGCGATGATTGAGGAAGATAAATTATTGGCTCAGATTTTGATTTGGAGTGCTGGTTTGGTAGGAGTGATGGGATTAATTAGTTTATTAAAGATTATTTTCCTAGTAATTTAGGCATGGGCTTACTTCAATTGATTAAACCGGGGGTTGTAGCAGCTTTATTGGCCCTAGTGATAACGCCGATAGTAATTTGGGGGTATAAAAAGCTGGGGTGGTTGGATGATCCGAAGAAACAAAAACACCCTAAGGTAGTGCATAAGTATCCTGTGCCTAGAGGTGGAGGGATAGTAATTTTTTTAACCATGTTGATCATGAGTTTGATGTATTTACCGGTGGATAAGCATTTAATAGGGATTTTATTAGGCGGGCTGGTGTTAATGGTGGTAGGAGTGGTGGATGATGTTAAGAATCTAAATCCGTATTGGCGATTAGGATTAGGATTGTTGGCAGCAGGGATTGTGGTGGGAGTGGGAATTGGAGTGCCATATATTAGCAATCCGTTAAAGGCAGGAGCGGTGATTAATTTATCACAGCCACAGATTCCAATTTATTTACTGGGAAAATTAAGAACTATTTGGATTTGGGCAGATTTAATGGCTTTGGTGTGGATTGTAGGGGCAATGAATTTTGTGAATTGGTCAAAGGGATTAGATGGTCAGTTGCCAGGAATTGTGGTGGTGGCAGCGACAGTGATTGGAATGTTGAGCTTGCGATTTGTGGATGATGTGACTCAATGGCCAGTGATAGTGTTGGCGTTTATTTTAGCAGGCACATATTTAGGGTTTTTAGTGTGGAATTTTTATCCACAGAAGATTATGCCGGGTTATGGGGGTGGAGCTTTGGCAGGTTATTTCCTGGCAGTGTTGGCGATTTTGTCAGGAGCGAAGCTAGCGACAGCGATTCTAGTTCTAGGGGTGCCGTTAATGGATGCGGTTTACAGTGTGATGAGGCGGATATTACAGGGGAAGTCGCCGGTGTGGGGAGATCGAGGTCATCTGCATCATAAGTTAATGGATTTGGGTTGGGGGAAAAGGCGGATTGCGGTGTTTTACTGGCTGGTATCAGCAGGATTGGGGTTTTTAGCCTTGCAATTGAATAGTCAGTTAAAACTGTATACAATTGTGCTTTTAGGAGTAGTGATTGGTGGAGTTCTATTATGGTTAAATACAGCTACTTACTTCTTAAAGAAGCCAGGCCAAGGCAGTGGCTAAAGAACCTGGCTTTGTTTACAGGCTTGGTCTTTTCAGGCTGGTTGTTTGTAGCGGAGAAGTTTTGGACGGTGGTGGCGGGGTTTTTGATTTTTAGTTTGCTGACGAGTTCGATATATATTTTGAATGACATTATTGATCTAGAAGCAGATAGAAAGCATCCGTTTAAGAGAAAAAGGCCGTTGGCTTCAGGTAAGTTACCGGTGGAACTGGCTTTGTTTGTCAGTTTAGGGGGAATTATGGTGAGTTTGTTTTTGGGGTGGAGCTTGTCGTTTTTTCTGTTTTTAGCGATGATGGCTTATTTAACCTTACAGCTGATTTATACTGGCTGGCTGAAGCATAAGCCGATTGTGGATGTGATGGCGATTGCTTTTGGATTTTTAATAAGGGTATATGCTGGAGCTCTGATTATTGGGGCGCATATTAATGTCTGGCTACTTTTATGCATTATTTCTTTTTCTTTGTTTTTGGCAATTGGAAAGAGACGGAGTGAATTGACCTTGTTACAGGGGCAGACAGCTAGTCGAAAGGTGTTAGGGAGATATCCTGAAAAACTGTTGGATATTTATACTTCGATGTTTGCCAATACCACCTGGGTGACTTATGCTTTGTTTACTTTTATGTTCCCCTCTTTTAGTTTTAAGGGGAAAGCCTTAACTTTACTGGCGGAATTGCCGAGTACTTTTAGATCAGAAAAATGGTTGATGGTGACAATTCCAGTGGTAATTTATGGGGTGATGAGGTATTTACATCTGGTGTATGAGAAGAATAAGGGAGAGTCGCCGGAGAAAATTTTAACTGATGATAGGCCAATGTTGATAACTGTAGGAGTATGGGGATTAATGGTGGTGGGGATTTTGTACGGGTTGGGGTAAAAAAATTCTTATTCTGCTTTAAGTATTTCAGAAATTTTGTTAGGCTTATTCATGTTCGCCTGAATCTTACTAGGATCACGAGGGGTATTGGCATAATCTTCAAGGGTGTCAGCATCAAGCCACAGCCTTGTTTCTGCAACAAGAACCTCAAGATCCAGAGGACAACCGATTAAGCGAGGCATGCCTGAATCTGCCTTATTAACTGACATGTCACTAACATTAAGGGTGCCTAGTTCCCATGGATTAACTTCAAATTGTTGACCTAGGGGGTTGCCAAAAGCAAAAAACCTACCAGCATGCGGCGGAACTGCAGCGATAACTACAGGGTAATCTGGAAAGTTTTCTTGTATCAAGGATAAAAGCTGAGTTTCATATTCATCCATTTTCCCTGGTTCTTGGCCGCTCCATTCACAAACCTCTGGCGTACCTCTGCCTCCAATGCTGTTAAAGTAAATAACTGCAACTTGGCCTCCTGGAATTGTCTCGCTTTCGATTCGTCTGACTCTAATATCATCAACGCTGCCTTCAAATGGAAGTGATTCTAAGGGTGGCATTTTTACGTCTTTTTTATCTTCAGTCATAATTATATTCTAATATTTAGATTTTATAAATCCTCTTACTCGAATTTCTCGGCGTATTTGCCGGAAATCCAACCCTCTTTACCAGATGCATACTCTATCTGATACCAGCCAGATTGGGTGTCTAACAGAGGGAATTTTTCACCATGGTCGACTTTGGCAAGCTCGTTATCTGGACCGATTTCAGGTTCTTCTCTAACCCTAACCCAGCCAACATCAGGTGAGTCAATTTCAACAAAAGGCCTGTCAGGATCCTCACTAGAGGTGGAAGGTGAGGATTTAGGGGTGGGTGAAGGTTTAGGGGAGGCTTTGGCTGAAGGAGTGGATTCTTCGGTGTCTTCCTCTTCATCAGTCTCATCTTCGTCTGGGGTTTCAGGTTGTTCTTGTTCGCGGGCCAGTTGAACTGAGGCAATGAGTTTGTGACCTTTAACGGTTTTGGCTTTAATGGATCTTTCTTGGTAGCCTGGGGAAGAGACGACTAAAACATGATCGCCTTCAGAGATGTTATCAAGAGATAGAGGGGCAAAACCTCGAGGTTCACCGTCAAGGTTAATGACGGCACCATCAGGGGTGGTGACGACAGAAATAGAGATGGCTTTTTTATCAGCTAAGGGCTCAAAGGCAAGAATTTCGCCGGATGAATCATCTTGAGTTAAGCCAAGCTGGCGGTTGACTACAGTTAAGATACCAGGGCTAAGGGTAACCCGGCCTTCCCAGGGGTTGAGGGCCTGACCAGAGGACTCAGGGACAATTTTTAAGACATATTCACCGGCTTTGAGTTTTTCGTTGTAATAAGGGGTTTGACCGAGGTGTTCGCCGTCAAGGAAGATGGTAGCTTTAGGGGTGGTTTGAACAGAGAGGGCGGCTTTTTTACGAGATTTCAAGAGATCACAACCTGAAAGCAAGGCGGCAATTAGCAGGATAAAACCGAACTGAAGAAAGCGTTTCATCTGAGGTAGTCTAGCAAATTATGGGGTGTTTGGCAAGAATGGGGTATAATAGCGAGAAAGGCCTGGTGTCCGAACAGCTAGGAACTGGTCTGCAAAACCAGTCACGCGGGTGCAACTCCCGCCCAGGCCTCATTTTTGACTAGCTTGACATTAGAGGATTTCGTGATAATATACAGTTTGTCCTTCAGAAATGAAGGATATTTTTATGCCCTTGGCCTTGCTAAGGGTGTTTGATTTAAAGACATCTTTTGATGACGCAGCTCGAGGTTAACTCCCCTGGGTGATTAACCAAGAGTTGTTCCGAAACTATATCGGGATAGCAAGTTAAACAAAAACATGGCGGCTGTATGGCCGCATAATGAGACGAAATCTTCTAAGTCTTTTATTTTCATTTTTGGCTGTAAGCCAGGCCTTGGTTAAACTGTTGATCAGTTGGCTGGTATGGGCCTTTTGGTCAATAATTCTGGGGTTGTTAATACTGCCTTATCAGGTGTATAGGGTGTTTGCGCCTTTGGCAAGAACAGATGCAGAAGGCAGCAATGTGGTATCTAAGTTCTTTAGAGGAACATTTGAGAGCAAAAAGACTAAACGATTTATTGGTGTAGGCCTGGGTTTAATGGTGATGTTTTCAGGTTTAATCAGTAATATTGTGGCAGCTAATGAGCTGGAGACGGATGAGACCTTGATGGTGATGCCAGAGACAGAACTGGTAACTAAGACAACTTTGGATAAACCATTAGAGGGAATATTAGCCCAAGGCTTTCATGGGTTTCATAGGGCGATTGATGTGTTAGCACCAGTAGGAACCTCAATTAAACCAATTGATAAAGGAATTGTGAGCGAGTCAAGTTTGTGGAGGCTGGGCTGGGGACATACAGTGGTAATTGCTCATGAAAATGGCTTAAGTTCTCGTTATGCTCACTTAAAGGATATTAGAGTGATTGAGGGAGAGATGGTGAACAAGGGCCAGGAGATTGGAACTATAGGAATGACTGGCTGGACAACTGGGCCTCACTTGCACCTAGAGATTTATCAAGATGGCAGGGCGATTAATCCAGCTCAAGTGTTGCCGGAGTTTAGTCCGCTTCTGGCTGAGGTGAAGTAATTATTGCTGAGAATAGAGATTAAAAATATCGGGAGTGATGGGAGCGAGGCTGTCGGCTTGCTTACGATTGGCTTGGAAAAGAGAAAAAGCTAAGATGGCAGCGCCAAGGAGAAGGAGAATAAAAGAGGAGAGCAGGCCGAGAATGTATTGTTGGTATTTTTTGAGTTTAAGCATTTAAAGTAGTTGTTTGAGTTTATATATATCAGTGTGGGGCGGAGAAAGGTAAATGGTGAAGCTGTTATCAAGCTGATTAATGGCTTTTAAGTAATCTTCGTAACTCTCGGTTAAGTGGTAGGCTTTGAAATTGGCATGGAGGATTTTGGGCTTGTTTCCTTTAACTTTTTTCATGGCTTGTGCAATGGCTAGGGTTTTTTCAATAGTGTTACAAGCGGAGCCGAGAATAAGGCCGGCTACATTATCATCAGCTAGAATTGTTTTGGTTCGTTCTGGGGTGGAGCGACCGCCGTAGATAACCGGGGTAGTTTTAGCTTGGGATTTGATGGCTTTGACACAGGCAGAGATAAACTCTGGAGTTGGAGGAGACATGTCGTCTCGGCCACTACCGCGAGAGCCCCATTTAGGTTCGTAGCCTAAAACTAATTGTTTGATAAAAGCGCTAGGAATGTCTTTTAAGATAGCGGTGGTCATGGAGCTGATGGTGCTAGCTACTTGGTCAGGAGTTTGACCATCAAATTCTTGCCAGGACTCGCCTAGCAAAACTGTGGTTTTAGGGAGAAGTTTTTTATTGGCTAAAGTGAGGAGTTTTTGGTGAATGATTTTAGGACTATCACCGACTTCTGAGTGGCCGATAATAACGCCTTGGGCGCCGGCTGATTTAAGTTGCTCAGGGCTGGTGTCACCAGTGCGCGCAAAGGGGTCTAAATTATCACCTTGGTAAATATCGAAGTTTTGGGCAGAGAGAATTATTTTAGCCATTTTCATAAAGTTTCCTCTTGTTCTTCTTTCCAGGGAGGCGTGGAGGTGGCGATCATTTTAAGCTTGCCTTTATAAGTAAAGGTTGAGCCGGCGGGAATAACGACTAAGTTCCCTGTTGAGCAGTTCTCTTTTTTGCCGTTAATTTCAAAATATCCTTTACCTTTTAGAATGTAGTAGATGAAGTCACATTCATGTTCGATAATTCTGGTCTTATGTCCCTTGTCTGTTTCGACGAGAAAATATTGAGTTTTATTAATTAAATCAAAGGTGGGGAAAATTTTACCTTTGATGCCAGCCTTGGCAAAACTAAAGTCTTTGGGTTCTTTAATGACATGCATAATCTTATTTTACCAAAAACCCCGGCAGAAAGCCGGGGCTTGAGTTTCTATTTTAACTTATCCCGGTTTTACCGAGGATGAGTCGCTTCGCTCCTCACATTCCCATACCGCCCATTTGAGGCATGCCGCCAGCTGGCATAGCTGGGGCTTTGTCTTCCTCTTTTTCTGGGAGGTCGGTGATGATGACTTCGGTAGTTAAGATCATGCCGGCTACAGAAGCAGCGTTTTGAAGGGCGCTTCTGGTAACTTTAGCAGGATCAAGAATACCTTGCTCTAGCATACCGCCGAATTCCATGGTTAAGGCGTTAAAACCAAAGTCTTTTTTACCAGCTTCGACTTTTTTGGCTACCCAACCAGCATCAGCGCCAGAGTTTTCAGCTAAGAGCCTGACTGGTTGCTGTAGAGCAAAACGGAGAATGTCTAAACCGACTTTTTCATCCTCGTTGTTGGTTTGGACTTTTCTGAGAGCTTTGGCAGCTCTGAGTAAAGTGACGCCGCCGCCAGGAACAATACCCTCTTCAATAGCGGCTTTGGTGGCTTCAACAGCGTCCTTGACTCTTTCTTGAGTTTCTTTGAGCTCAATTTCGGTAGCAGCACCGACATTAATGACGGCCACGCCACCAGCGAGTTTGGCTAGACGTTCTTGAAGTTTTTCTCTATCAAAGTCTGAGTCGCTTCTATCCATCTCTTGCTTGATGGAGGCAACCCGGGCATTAATGGCTTTTTTACTGCCTTTACCGCCAATGATACGACAGTTGTCTTTGTCAGCCCAGATTTTTTCAGCCTTACCACAGTCTTCAACAGTAACACTGTCAAGTTTTCTGCCGGTGTCTTCGGAGATAACAGAAGCACCAGTGAGAATAGCAATATCCTCAAGCATGGCTTTTCGTCTGTCGCCAAAGCCAGGGGCTTTGACAGCTAAGATGTTGAAGGC
>Ga0209976_10000141_pt1 | contig 49549 bp, 67 predicted proteins | sample SumtaG_FD_182806 | JGI IMG/M metagenome (GOLD analysis project Ga0209976, IMG submission 182806) | Deep subsurface microbial communities from Indian Ocean to uncover new lineages of life (NeLLi) - Sumatra_00157 metaG (SPAdes) (version 2) | ecosystem: Environmental > Aquatic > Marine > Oceanic >... | reverse complement strand
GGCGGTTAAGCGCATTGCTCTTAAGAGCGACGAGCTACTGAACAGCCCCGTATGGGGGCCGCTACTCACGAAGTATGGCTACCTAGAGTTCATGGAGAACACGTTCACCGAAGGTGTACTCACTGGACAGGATGACAAGAATACAATAGACCGGATTGTCGGTGATGTGGCCTTTGGCCTTGAAGCCATCTTCTCTGCCGCGCTCATGCGAGCGTTCGGCCAGGGAATGCGCGGTATGATACGAGGGACAGATGCTTCCACGTACCGTCAAGCGGCTCGCATCACAAACCAGACCAAGTCACGTAGTCAGTTTGACATTGACATGCAGTACGATGATGTAGCAGCAGAGTGGCGGATGCCTGCGGATGACGCAGTCCCCGTCCTACTCCCCCGCCCGTCACGGTTTGTCAATGATATTGATGAGCTGCCCGATGGCGCTAAGCGTGTACTAGAACGCTCCGAGCGGATTCGCTCCGAGATTCTAGAGACCACAGATGGGTTCACAGGCGCTGGACTAAACGTCCGCGATAAGCGCAAGGTACTAACCCAAGAGCTAGAGAAGCTCGATGTGGCAGATGGCATAGCCTACCCACACACAGCCATGTCCACCGTTCGGATGCTTCCGAATGAGACAGGCATGGAGCTGGACGTTATTCTAGGCGAGACCGTCGAGGGTGGCTGGTCTAGCTTCGACGAAGCAGTTGATGCGTTGTTCAAGATTGATCCCCAAGGGGAACTCTTCGAACTGGTGCGTATCACCGACGACGGTATTGTAGGCCCTGTCTTTGCTAACCGTGAGGAGTTCCTCCGCGCAGCATTCAAGGTGGATGCTCCCATTAGCGCGGCTCCGAATCAACCGGGGCTAAGGCAGGACTTCTACCTACGCTACAATCACCAACGCTTCTGGCACAATGTTGACAACAAGACAATGGGGCCAGAGACATTCCAGAACACAGGCATCATACCACGTGTCCTAGTAGCGCCCAACGGCAGACTAGGTAGTGGGCTAGATGACATCTACGGTAGCTTCGCTAACGCTTACATCAAGGAGCAGCAGCTTGTTAAGAACTTCGAGTTCATGTTCAAGCCGTTCTACGAGCTGAGTGTTACTGATAAGCGCTTTGTAACAGGTGCCTTTGAGTGGATGGAAGACTTTGGTAAGGCCCACGGGCGTGCTCCAGAGCTTGTGGAGATCTACGCCAAGTACGACGGTATCACTGAATCCCAAGTAAAGGGTATGGTTGCTGTTCGATCAGGCTACGACGTCATGCACGAACTGTTCAACCGACGTCTCTACCGGGAGTTTTCCGTAGCTGGCTTCAAGACAGCTCGCCCGACACAAGCCAATCTGCCTACCTTCCACGGCAAGAGTCTTGACCGAGCACAGGTACGGCCAGGAGAATTCCTAGATCCCTTAACAGGAGAAGGAGTTCGGCTTAGAACTCGTGACCTCGACGACCTCTACAATGCTGGTGACAGCATCATGGAACTCGACATCGCAGTCAGCGCTTCAACTTCGGCTCGCTCCCAGTACAACCAAGTAATCGTTGGTCCCGGTCGGGGCTACGAAGTAGGCGAACTGAGCACCAGGCCGCTGGTCTATTATCCCGGCTACCACTTTCGTTTCTACGATGACCCTTACTTTATCGTGAAGCACACAGACGATATGAGCGTGAACGGACAGATCTCGGGCGTGCCCATCAAGGACGCAATCCGTACGGCAGGCACCAAGCTGGAAGGGGAGGGCTTTGCTAAGCGCCTCGGAGACCTCGACGCTAAGACCGGTCGCTACAACGACCGTAAAGATACTGCGGTATCCTACGAGGTTGTGCGCGCAAGAGACATCTCACAGACAGAGAACACGCTGATGCAGAAACAGACCCTTCACAGAGAAGGCCGTCTGTTCTGGGATGATCGAAACTTCGATAGGCTGCCTGACGTAAACAACAACAGGTCTACTATTGAGGACTTCGTCCCGTCCCTAGAGCGAGGCATTGCCATTATCGCTCGGCAGCTAACCCATGAGGATTTACTTAAGGGCTTCAAGGGAGCCTTCACCGAGGAGTATGGGGACCTGGTTCCCAGAGGCTCCTTCGACGTGAAGTCGATGGCAGAAATTGTCAAGGAGCTGAGGGTATCACGTGCTAACACGTCCTCCGACCCTCTTAAGAAGAGGTACAACGAAGCTATTGAGCTGGTTAACTACTTCCGTCTCATCAGTGGTACGGAATCCGTAGCGATTCCAAAGATGCGAGAGGCTATGATTAGCCTCGGCTATACGTTCAACCGGTTGACGAAGGACATCCCTGGCAGTATGCCAGTGTCTCGAATGCTGGATCGGTATGCACAGCAGATGGACCCGACAAGGACCATGCGCTCTGTAGCCTTCCACGCCTTCATGGTGTTCAGGCCCTTCCGCCAAGCATTCTTGCAGAGCCTACAGGTCTCTTACCTGGCTCCCCTTGATCCGATTTATGTGGGTTCAGGGCGAGTATTCGGAGATGCAGTAGCACTCCGAGTGGGCGTCTCTCGACTCCGGGACTCCGGGTTTGATACTGGGATGTCGAAGTCGAAGTGGGCCAAAGTCATGGGCTTGTCCGCTAAAGAATACACACATCTTATCAAGCAGTTCGAGCGTAGTGGCTTGCTCGAGCTAGTGAACGTACACTCGTTCGCGGGCGGTGCCCGCAGGTTCAACAAGCAAGCGCTCCCTGACTCGGCAGCCGGACACATAGGCTACCGAGGTAAGCAGATGACCGTAGCCCTCCGCGATTTTATGCAGCGGATCGGCTTCGATTGGGGAGAACGCAACAACCTAACCTTTACTTATATGGTAGCCCTTCGGCGTCATATGAAGAAGAACAAACTTAAGAGCGTGCTCGATATAGACGCTCGTGATTGGGATGTCATCGGCCTCGACGCCTCTAACCTGGCACTCGGAATGATGCGCCCCAACAACTTCGGTTACCAGACGGGCCTCGCAAGCGTCGGAACACAGTTCCTTAGCTTCGGCCACAAGGCTGCGCTGGGTATACTGGGCCAGAACCCAGCGATCACCAAGCTGCAAGGCGTCAAGATCCTTATGGGTACATACCTACTCTTTGGTGCCAACATGTTTGGTGGTAGAGATTGGGTCGAAGAACAGCTTACAGTAATGGGAGTGGCTGACGCCCAGATCCCAGGGATCGACGGCGCTACACTCGTCGACCTCATCTCCGCAGGTATCGTTGAGACCGGGATCAACAAGATCCGAGAGGTCACAATGGAAGATACGAAAGACATCGACCTGGGCTTCGCGGCTCCGGGCCTTAACGCTAAGCAGATGTGGGAGATGCAGATAGAGACCATCATCAAGCAACCAGCGATGGCCGTATTAGGGGCCTTCGGTAACGTCTTTAGCAACACACTCGAGTCATTCCAGTTCGCAAGCTGGTATGCGTCCGGGAATCCGGACATGGACCCTGTGGACAAGTTCGCTTTCACCGCTGATGCTATGCTCCGGGGCTTCTTCCCGCAGTACAACGACGTGGCAATGGCCCATCTGGGCTGGCAAATGCAGGAGTGGTACTCAGCGTCAGGGGAGGCTCTTCCAATCCGTCCCACGATGGATGCGATCCTCGCACGCGGTCTCTTAGGAGCACGCACTCGGGAAGAACTCAACTACTATGAGCTTCAAGGCGAATTATACGAGAATCAAGCCGAGATTGATGACATCGTAGAGAAAAATAAAGACTTTCTCGTACGACTTATCAATTTGAAGCAGGGTGGAGAGCTGACCAGAGAGAATTTCCACAAATATGCGGCTATGTTGAACAACATGTTTGAAAGTTGGCCCGAAGGCGTCCGCACTGTCATCCGAGAGCGCTCCTTTATGGAGGATCTCGCCAACGGTGACCCATCGGTCGCATCACAGCTCATTGAAGCTATGGATGACGGCACTTTTCGACCTAATATGAACCACATGATCGACAACATGCCGGATATCCCTCCCCAAGAGCGAGAGCGCTTGAAACTCTTAGCAGAGGAGGTCTGGACAGACTTCCAACAGCTCGACAAACGTGAACTAGATAGAATAGAGGAACAGCAATAATGGCTGGCGAAGACTTAGGATCAATTGATTTCAGGGAACCCCGAGGTGGGGGCGAGGCACGTGATTCGGGCATAGGCAAAAGCCTAGCAGACCTGGGCGCTATTGTTAACGCCAAAAAGACCCGTGATATTCTGGGTGAGTTCCGTGATGCGGAGCAGAAAGTCGTTGCAGACTCGCTAGCTAGTGATCAAACGAATGTAGAAGTCGGTGATGAGGCTCTAAATCCCACCGGCAATGCCGAAGTCGACCGATTTCAGAATCGCGTCACAAAACTACGAGCTGCTATTGAGCAAGGCAACACCTCTCAGCGCAGCTTGGCTGAGCTGAACCTTAAGCGAGAACTAAGCAAATTCCAAGCCCGCTTTCCGGGTCTCCAGACCGAGTTAGCAGGTGAGTTCGGCCAGTTTGCCCGCACCAGTCCAGGGCTTGATGAGCTTGGACTCCGAGACGTTCGAGATGGGGAGTTCTCGATCCTAGCAGCTAAGGACTTGGCCCGGCTAGAAGACTACGCTTACAAGAGCGTTGGTAATGGAGGCTTGGGTATTAGTCCTGGGTTAAACTCTGCTACCTCAGCTTTTGCAGCCCAGTTTATCTATAAGGATCAGATTCAAAATGGGGTTCAGACCGAGGCTATGTATGGCCTGGTCCTCGATTCGAATACGAAGGCCGACGGCATAACCGTTGCTGAAAATTGGCAGTCATCTCTGCAAGGACTGACTACCCCGATCTATGTAAACCTTGAGAGAGGGCTAGAGCTGGCCAGCGAAGTCGCAGAGTTGAGTCGCAAGGGCTTAACCGGTGAGACCTCGGAACAGATCAACGAATACAATCAGATTCACAAACCGAACCTCATCCGTGAGGTTCAAGGACGAATTCTAGAGCTGCGTACCCGCTGGGAAAATGTCGTGAGTCCGCGAATAGCAGACGTGGACCAGGTTAAAGCCTCAAAAGCTCAGCTAGACGACACCATAGGTCACTTCGAACGGCTGCTTACAGCCATCGGTGATGATGGATCGCCAGATCTACTCAAAGCATGGGAACTCGAGCGCTCTATGCGTACGTCAGCCCTCCGCGACCGCTCCAAACCCCTCGATAGAGCACTGGATTTGGTCGAAGCATTCAGAGGAGCCGAAAATCTGATCGAACAGATCGGCCCCAAAGATATCACACAACTTAGCGCTGCTGGTGAGGTTGTTGGGTTAGGTCTTGAAGACCTGACCAAGATCATCTACGAAGATGGCCCGCAAGAAGCGGTGGCTGATCGTCCGGACGGAGTTCTGAGTTCACAAGAGATTGAGAAACAGTCTCGGCGGAACCGCTCCCTTAATCCGAACGAAAACAACTGCCCCGATACCGGCGATGGACCACAGATGGAGTGTACAGTAGACGCCCTGTTCAAACAGAACAATCTCTTAGGCGCGGTCAATGAGTTTGAGTCTCCGGGTTCTAAAGCCACGGTCGTTAACGGCCTGGCTAGCCAGTTTGATCGAATCTATGAGCTGGGCATCGTCCACGATGAGCAGATGGAACAGGTGCAGGGCACACTCATGAATGAGAACTGGGAAGAGATAGCCCGCAACCCCACGAATGATCTTCAGCTCCAACAGAGCGTGAAGAACGCAGGAGAGCAAGCCTTTAAGGTCTGGGACTCCTACCAAGGCGGTGAGCAGTCTCGCCAAGAGAACTTTATGCGCCCCTTAGCACAGTCACGTGTTGAAGGCGGCCATAACTTCGGGGATTTCCCCGCGAATGCCGTCCTTGAGGTGGATATCACCGATATCAATAACGGCTCCGTCAAGGTAGTCATCAATCCAGAGAAACTCGACGCCGTTCTTACCGAACAGGCGGGTGAGGGACAAGGCCCCCGCTTCACTGGTGCGCTAGGCATAGGAAACAGGCGTGATCCGAAAATCGACCGGCGTAATATACGCGAGCAGCTTGATGCTGTCGCGCTAGAGTACGGAGCGATGCTTACAGAGAACATGGCTACCAATGCACAGATTCAATTTGCTCGGCGCATCGAACAGCGCGAGCCTAACGCAAATGTAGACTACATACGCGCGTACTTCGACAATGATTATGAGTTGATTCTACCCACCCCTGGCACGCAGATAGCGTTGAAGAAATAATGGCAGCAGCATTCTTACGAGAGCAGCAAATCAAACAGGCAGGCCCCGTAGAGGCCGATCCTGAACAGCCCGTTACCACTGAGTCACAACTACCGGTATCTGCTGACGTTGCTAAACAGGCAAACTGGTGGGATTCTGTCACTAGGAACGAAGCATGGCTTGGAGTAGAAGATGTGGGACGAGCTATGAAAGAGCTGCCACGTAATCTTATTTCTAACATGCTAGGTGAAGTCTCTGATATTGCGGAACTCGTAGCGAATTTGCCGCTCCGACGGCATCCTAACCGCCCTTTTATCAATGTTCCTGGGACCTCAGAGGACATTGTTACAGCACTGGGCGGTGATCCAGAATCCGCAGGGTTTCAGATAGCCGGTTTTATTCCCACACCAGGCGGTAGTGTTGATATCGGAATGGAACTGTTCGGCCAAGCCATAGCTCTTGGTGCATTTGCAGCAAGGCGGCGAGGTGGACCCTTACTACAACGTCTTAATGACTTCCGGGCCGCCGAAGGCAAAACCTCTGACTTACCACAGTTCAATGAGGACCTGTGGCAGCAAACAGGATGGTATCGTGGAGCTGACAACCAACCGCGCTTCTACTTAAGCGACGCAAACTCCTCTGTCAATACAAAGATCTACACTGAGCACCCTAGAATTCAGAAGAACCTAGACAATGCCAAAGAATTTGGTGTTGATGTGACTACAACTGTTGAGACAAGACTCGATGACGTTTTAGTCCATCCAGAATTGTTCGAGTTGTATCCCGAGCTAGCAGGACTGAAAGTCAAGACCTATATCATTGCCAAACCCGACGGGTCGATTGTCTATCGGAACCTTACCCGCAACCCCGGATTTCAGGGAGGTCTAGTAGGCTCACCGACCGTAATCTCGGGCGTAGAAATGGGTAGTGTTACCAGTACGGCACAGTTTCATGAAACAATACTCCATGAAGCCCAGCATGTCGTACAAAATATCGAAGGCTTTGCCACAGGCACAAGTTCGAAACTTACAGCGAGGATGCTTGATGAGCTAACCGGTTGGACGATCTTAAAACGATCAACTGCTCTGATAGATGAAGGGGTTACAGGCTCAGACGACTTATTCAGGAAGCTCGTAGACGAGGGCTTTACTGAGGACCACGCTAAGTTCGCTATTGGCCACAATGATATACAGAAATACCAGCAAGCGCTCGACTCAACAGATGAAGTAGCAACACAGTTTCTACTGGACCATAAAATGAATGTCGACTTGAATCAGCACCGTTCGCAGACCGATATGGTCCATGTATTGAATTTTCTCTACAAGAACGATGTTCCCGAAGGCGCTAAGATGTTGGAGCAACTGGGAGAGACTCTACGATTTGAGGAGATTGGTCAACTAGGCTTCCAATCTTATTTGAATAGTGCTGGCGAAGCGGAAGCACGCTTAACAGGGCTGTTACGTGAGATATCACAGAAAGAGATTGCTGAACTGGCTGGCCCACCCAATCCAGGACGGTTGGCTGATGTAACACAAGAATTATCGGTAGGAAAACTAGAACAACCTGGCTCAGTCACGATTATGCAACGAGAGCAGCCATTTACTATGGCGGTTGATCCGATTGAAGTCCCTGACGTACTCTAATGGCACGTTTTGGACGGACTAGCACCGAGAGGCGGAACACCTGTGACTCACGACTCCAAGAAATCCTCGACGAAGCTATCAAGCACGTTGACTTTTCAATTGTCTGGGGGCACAGGGATATGGAGGAACAGAATCGAGCATTTAACGATGGAAACTCCCGCAATCGTTGGCCTACTTCGAAACACAACAAGTATCCAGCTAAGGCTTTCGATATTGTCCCGTACCCAGGAGAATACGAAGCAAGCTACGAAAGATTCTTCGAGCTGGCAACATACATACTCGCAGCCGCGTCTGCAAGGGGAATAGCAATCGAGTGGGGCGGCCACTGGAAAAACTACACCGGCAAGGGACTAAACGACCGGGATTGGGCACACTTTGAGAAAATAGACTAATGGCAAAATTAAATCTAGCAGATATTTCAGATACTCCGGGCTTCGACGTCACGGTTAACGCTAACAATGCGTTGATCGAGGCGGCTATCGAGAACACACTCTCCAGGGACGGCACTCAGCCGAACCAACTGGACACTGAACTCGATATGAACAGCTTCCGGATCGTAAACCTTGCGGATGGCATAGATCAGCAGGACGCGGTCACTATCGCGCAGCTTATCCAAGCATCCATAGCAGGACCAGTGTCCATAGGGGCCTTAATCGACGTAGACCTCACCGGTATACAGATAGACGACATCCTACAATGGGATGGCATTCAGTTCCTCCCGGTTGCACTGGTGCTACCGATACAGGCTACCGAAACAACGCTTGGTATCGCAGAGCTTGCGACGCAAGCCGAGGCGAACACAGGTCTGGATGATCTACGGATCATCACGCCCCTTAAGCTCGCCAACATGACCAACCTAATCCAAGCCACCGAAGTTATTCGGGGCGCGGCTGAGATAGCGACGCAGGGACAGACCAATAGCGGAACCAACGATACCGTGATCGTCACACCCCTTAAGCTGCGTGGCAATACGGCAGAAACTGGTCGGCGCGGAGTAATCGAGCTAGCTACCCAAGGGGAAGTTGATGCTGGCACAGATACAGAGAGGGCTGTCACCCCAGCGACCTTGCAGAGTAAGATCGCTAGTGCAGGCTTTAGTGGATGCTCCATCTTCCGCACATCTCACTTTGTTACGGGACACACAGCGGGCAATGCAGCGGGCCAGGTTCCTACTGGCATCGGCATTCCTTCAGACAACGGCGAACAACCCTGTCCTTTTGATGGCGAAGTAATCGACACTGGCGTTGTTGATTTCGGCACGCAGTTCCATAGTACTTCAGTAAACATCACGAGAATTACCATCCCCGCTGGCGTTAATTTCGTACGACTAAGCGGCTCTGCCATATGGGATCAATCCTGCCCCTTTACTATCGGCGCAGAGACTTGTGATCCACAAAACGATGGTTCGGGATTTAGGCATATGCGCATTCGTAAGAATGGTAATAGTTTCTTGTCCTTTCTACCAGGTGCTACTGGTGTGCGAGGCACTGGTCATCAGTACCAGCCTTGGACAACCATGACAGGAGCCGGAGTGCAAGAGTATGCTCAAGAAGTACAATCGGTGGTAGTTCCTGTAATTGCGGGAGACTATTTCGAGCTTACGATATTCTCTCAGGGTTCCAACTTTGCCTTCATGCGAGTCCGAAGTGGCTGTGTATTTGAAATGGAGGTTATGGGCTAATGCACAAGCAAGCATCCTATATGAGTATAGCGACGGCCCTTACACTCGTAATGGCTATCGGAGGCGGGGGTATGTATGTCGGAGCACTGGCATCTGACGTAGAGACACTCGAGGAAGCACAGAAAACAGTGAAAGAGGACCATGATCGGTTGATCACGGTAGAGAATAATGTCAAGCACCTGACCACAGGGCAAGAAACAATCAAAGCGGATGTGAAGTTGATCCTTCAAGCCGTGCAACGACTAGAGACTAGACGAGAGGAGTAATGGCTAAACTAACATTAGCGGATATTGGTGCAGGATTTGGGTTGGTCACCACGTACAACGACAACAGCGCACTCATTGAAGCTGCAATAGAGAATACCTTATCGAGAGACGGCACTGGTCCCAACCAGATGGAAGCCGAGTTCGATATGAACTCGTTCCGGATTGTCAATCTGGCAGATGGAATAGATCTCCAGGATGCGGTGACCCTATTCCAGCTTAATCAAGTAGCTGGCAGCGGACTACCGCCCGGCGTACTAGATGACATCCTGGTTAATGATGGGTCGATGTTTGTCACAGCAAACGTCATTCCAGAGAAATACGTAACGGACCACGAAGCGGCCTTGACAATTACGGAGTCGCAGATAAGCGATCTGGCTCACACAACCGACGCATCCGACCTAACTTCGGGCGTACTAGCCGATGCAAGGGTACAAGAGTCAAATGTAACGCAGCATCAAGCTGCACTCTCGATCACAGAATCGCAGATCAGTGATCTGCAAGCGTATATCGTCGATATAACAGGCGAGCCGATTGGTGATCTGTCTGATGTCTTCGAGGTAGTACCCGCAGACAACGACGTCCTAGTATTCAACTTCTCCAACTCACGATACGAGAACCGACAGCTCTTAGCCTCTGATATTAGTGGGGTAATAGGTGGATCGGGCGTTATCAATGAGGTCGCAGTCTTTGGCAGTCCCACTGGGATAGTTGGCGACCCTAGCTTCCAATGGGATAGCGTGGCTAACGAGCTAATTATCGGTGACGGTACTGGTGGAGTGTCTATCAGCGGTACTAGTTCTGGTAACTTCTTCTCCTTCAAAGATACGGGCGGTGTGGTTCTAGATGGCGAGAGCTTACTGACTCCTAACTTCGCTATTATCCAGTCGGGCGTCAATAATATATCTATGACCCTGAGTACTGGCGGGATAGGAATAGGTGGCGGTGTCGCGGTACAAGACTTTGTGATTGGCGGTAATCTTAACCGCTTTACACTTGGCGACGGCACAACGCTTAGAGTACGGAACTCTTCCGATACGGATTGGATGGATCAGTTACACAATGGTACTGACTATAATTTCGTAGCAAACAATACGACGGATATCAACTTTAGTGGCTATACGGGCACATTCAATCTTGCCAACTACTCGTTCCCGCTGGCCGACGGCGCAGCGGATCAGGTTCTTGTTACCGACGGAGCTGGTGTTCTGTCATACAAAGATCAAGCCATAGCTGGTGGTCTACTTAGTGGACAGTACAGATTTGCTACCTCCACTGTAGCAGCAGACCCCGGTTCGGGGCTGTTCCGATACAATAACGCTACTCCAGCGTCAGTCACGCAGATATTCATTGATGATGTTACGTCAAACGGCGTCGACATCTCTAATATTCTGAGCCTTATCACTACAGGTGACAGGCTCTATATACAAAGTGAAGCTGATAGCGCAGCGTTCATAGTCTTTAACGTCACCGCACCCATAACAGACAATACAGGCTGGTTTACCATTGATGGTACAGTCGAGGCAAGTGGCACACTCCACGGTTCCAACGTCCGGACGCTATTCGTTCTACAGATTGGCGGGGCCGGAGCCACAGGCGACGTCTTCAAGGTAGGAACACCAGTCAACAACCAAGTAGGTGTCTGGACAGGTGATGGCACATTGGAAGGTGATACCGGGTTCCAGTGGAACGGCAGTAATGTCAATAACAATGTGGCAGGCGGCCTTTTCAGAGGAAGCCAAGTTCGTGCGGGCGCAATAATTAACGAAACTGGTTCGGCAACCAACCCAACCATACTCCCCAATGTGGATGACTTAGGTTCTGGACTCGGCTCAGCCGCCGCAAATGAACTGAGTATCATTGCTAATAGTGTCGAAGGTATCCGAGTTAGTGAGTCGGGAGGCTTAATCGAGGTACACTTCACAGATGAACTCCGAGGCGCAAATACGTTTGGGCCGGGACTAGTCGATGTATCTCCGACAGATGTTATCCCGAACATATTGGTGAGGCACGGAACTACCAATACTGGTATTGGATCACCGTCAGGCAATGAACTTTCCTTCATCGGTGGTGGGGTTGAATTAGCGAGAGTGGTAGGAGCTGGACTAGGTGGCTTGTTCGCCAACAACACCTTAACAGGTCCGGGGATTGAGCGAGTACTGACACTCGCAGACCTTGGCCTTGCTAATATCGTTGAAGACCTGACTCCACAGCTAGGCGCTGACCTCGATACAAACGGTTTCAATATTGAGAACCTCGATACGAGCTTACTAGGACTCAGCATTATAGCTGGCTCCGATGGCAGCGGTATTGGCGGTACTCTGACACTAAGAGCAGGCGCAAGCGGCGCTAGTGGAGCGAAGGGCGGCAGCGTTCTTATCGAAGCAACCAATGGTGCAGGCGGAGGCGCAGAAGGCGGTGACGTTACGCTAGTTTGCGGTAACGCAAGTGGCTCAGGTGATGATGGCGGTGACTTCCTAGGAATGGGAGGCAACGGTGTTGGAGGCGGTGGTGACGGAGGCAATGCTACAATAGAAGCTGGTCGCTCGGTTGGCGGTGGTATCGGTGGTATAGCTGCGACAGTAGGTGGTGTCGGTGGTAATGGCGCTAATACTGGCGGCATAGGCCGGGTCATTGGTGGACGCGGCGGTGACAATGGTGGCTCTGGCGGTAATGCAGAAGTTACTGGCGGAGCTGGCGTTAGTGCAGGTTCTGATGGTGACGGCGGAGACGTCGTAATCACGGGCGGTGCAGGAGCAGGCGCGGGAACCGACGGGGATGTCATCCTGGCAGTCATAGGAGCTACGAATATCGTATTCGATGTGGCTACTGGCCGCCTAATTCAAGGCGCAGAAATCTTCGCCTATCAATCCGAGCTGTTTACCACAGGGGATGAGATCAACGATCTCACAGCGGCGGTAGTATGGGCTAATATACCGGACGGCAACGTCCCGGAGAGTGCAGTTACGCAGCATGAGGCTGCCCTGACCATAACAGAGAGTCAGATCAGTGATCTACATACTCCAAGTGTAGCTAATGCCGCACTCCAAGTGCGACGTACTACGGATTACACCTTGACAACGGCCTTCGTAGATGTTACACTAGATGCCACAGATATCGAGACAGATGCTGCGATTATTGAGCACGATGCAGCTACTGATGACATCAATCTGGTAGTAGCGGGCACATATAAGGTCGATGTGGACTACGATGTGATTTCCACGGCTGCCTCTGGCGACCCAGTTATCTCCGTAGATACCCGCGTTCGATTGAATGATGCTGGTACTGGCATACTGGGTTCAGTCATAGCCCCCTACTCGTACCGGGATGGTTCGGTAGGTGGTGACGATGGCAACATCAGTAAGCACATAAGCAATTCGTTCATATTCACGGCTAGCGCCAGCGACAAGATAACGCTACAGCTAGGCAAGACAGAAATCACCGGCTCCGAGACGTTCAACGTATCGGGCCTGTGTATCAAAGTAGTGAGGTTGCTGTAATGGCTAAGGTAGTAGTACTCGACACGCAAGATTGGCGTAAAATATGTGAGCTGGCTGGAGGTGATCCTGCATTGATTATGCACGATCCTTCGACGAGTGAGCTGGAGGTCACAGATGTGACCCAAGCTGCTCTGGATACAGCGTTGGCTGATTACATCGTCAATCAAGATGACATAGACTCAGCCACGGCTGCTGTCAATGACACAATAAGAAAGAACAGTCACAAGATCCAGCTAACTGAGCCTGCATTTAACGCTTTGATAGAGGGGTTGGTGAGTGAAATAAACTTACTCCGGTCGGAGCATAGTTTAACGCCACGGACAGTGGCACAAGTGAAGACCTTCATTGAAGGTAAAATAGACGCGGGATAACCGCAGGAGCCATGACATGGCACGCAGTAAAGCGAAACGGAAAGTAAAAAAAGTAACTGACATCAATAGCGCCACCCATATAGCATTGCCGCAAGTGGTATTCAATGAGTTGAGTTCTCTCATTGGCGGACAAATCAAATGGGGAGTAGCTGATCCAGTCATGAGCCGAGTAAAGCAATCAGCAATGCTCGTCGAGTTACTAGCAGAGGAAGTACCAAGTGCCGAAGCTAAAGCTGAAGACACTAAAGCCACCGGTTAAACGGTGGTATAAGTCCAAGACCGTGTGGGCCAACGTCGCTACTTGTGTAGCGGCGCTGCTCACTGGTGTTGAACAATTCCTGCCCGTCCTGATCCCGGTAGTAAGTCCGGTGATCATGCCGTGGGTTTTGTTTGGGGTAGGTGTCCTGAATATAGGACTGAGGATGGTAACTAAGGAGGGAATCGCAGGTGTTAGCGGGACTACAGGCTAAGTTAGCGATTGTGGGGACCGCCCTTGTCGGGCTGGCCGCCTTGATCTTACGAATGAACTATCTCAAGAATCAGAACAAGAGACTCAAGGTCGTGCGTGATACTCTCGTAGCCCGGCAGAAAGCCGAGGCTACGAAGAAAAGAATTGTCAAGGAAGAGAAGAAGAGATTAGTCAGCCGAAGGGCTGAGATTATCAAAGAACTCAAGAAGCCCGATGAAGAGTTCACGGGCATCAAGAGTTTGGAGGAGGGAACGGATGATTTCTAAGCACAGGGTATCTTCAATGCTTGTAGTTTTGCTATTGGCCGGGTGTGCCACACCCTTCCCGGTCGAAGGTCCAATTTGTGTTCCTCTTCGGGACTTTGTTCTGGAGCCTCTGTCTGTTGATCAACAGTTAACGATAAAGAGGATATCCCCTTCTCTACTAGGTCAGGTAGCGGGTAACGATGCGTCCCTAAAAGGACATATCCGGCTCTTGGAAGCCGTGATCCGCGCGCACGACGAACCGTTAGGTGACTGTGACTGAGAGCAGCATGACTGATTTCAACTAGATCATCCAGTATTATCATATCAGCCTTACGCCCCTTAATTGGGGCGTTTTGCATTTTGAGGTTATCAATCATCACCTTCTTCAATTCGTCAGACCAAACTGCCGGTGATAACTTCGCAACCGTACGCATTTTCCTCTCCCTCATGCTCCCAATAGCCATCATCCACGCCCCGGTCATAGATGTACCAGTACGTGAAGATGATGGCGAACACAATGTAGATACGTACAACGTACGTCACTAGCTTGCGCAGAAATTTCATAGCTCTACTCCTTCGATCCAGAGCCTATTCGCATCGCCGTTTGCCAAATCTTGTACAATGATTTCTTCGACCTCGGCTCCCCGCTTGTTAGCAATACGGTTTGCTTGGGTCTTAAGGCTGCGAAGCCATACGCCACGGCGCAGGTCATTCCATTTCGTTCTATGTACAGCCGTAGTGACGCTCCCTGATATGAGCATGGCAATAGCACCCTCGGTATCTTCATAGTCAAGGAGGAAAGTCTTAGGGCAGGTGACGCGATAGGTGAATCCGATCTGGATATTGACAAGGTACTGGTCCTTGGTGTGGAGACTTTGGGGGTCGCAGTACAAAGGCTCGGGCTTGGTGTTAACATCAATCAGGTCCTCCACGCCAAATGGGATGATCCAATGAGCACCCGGCCCTAGGGTCCGGTGATACTTCCCGGCCCGTAGAACCACGGCTCCCTCGAACTCGTCGATGTATACAAAGAACTGGAATAGCTCAATGAACTCGACAAGTAGGTCAATTAGCCTCTCAAACATGGCTAGAACTCCACCGATATGCCAAGTTGGACTACCTTAGCGCTGTTTGAGCGGCCCAGAGCTAACGTAAAGGCCGTGCTGCCCTCGTCAGATGCTCGATAGGCGTAGCCAATGCCAATACCAGTGCGTCCCATGACGCGCGCTGTGCCAAGCGTGAGGCGGCTGTTCTTATTCTGCGGTAGATGCACCTGAGCCGCTGATGTTGCAGCGAAGTGGCCTCGGATATCATTGTACCACTCAGTGGGGACGGTTCCAGGCGGTCCGGAAGGACCCATGCGGCCCTGCACACCCGCAACGCCGTCGGCCCCTGCGGGGCCGGTTTCGCCTCGAAGTCCGACATCTCCTCGAGATCCATCAACCCCATCGACTCCGTCGATGCCGTCTGTCCCGTCCGAGCCATCCTCTCCGTCGAGGTCCAACGTGGCAAGGCACTCATGGGTTACGAAATTGGGGTGTGAGCAAGGCTCGTCACCATCAGGTCCGTCAGCCCATGCGAAGCTGGACAGGGCCAGCCATAAAATTGCAATCATTCCTTTCATTGTAGTATCCTCTGGCAATCGCCAAGTATGGACCCAAACAGCGGGTCGTCTGAATAGTGGTCAAGCTTGATCTGTGTGTTCTCCTTGAAGCGTACACATGCACTCTTCCAGACAAACACAAATACGTTCTTGAACGGTGGAACCTCGTCGTACCATGTGATCAGTGAGATCTCATAGGTTGGCGTGGCTTTCTTCTCTTCTTCTTCGGCAGCAAATGCCGGGTCGTCTTGACAGCCAAACGCCATCAGTGTGATCACGGCTATCGCCAAGATCATGCCACCTGATATACGTTGTTTGACTGAACTTACTCTCATGTACCTCATACTAATGCTCCGTTTTATCTATCGCCCAACCAACGGGCTGTAACTCCAGTGTCATCAGCCGCTCAGTTCGAAACTTATCCACAAATCGAATTGAGAACATCTTTACATCTGGTCTGTTGTCAATATTCTCCGCTATCTCACACAGGAAGTCATGTGCTGTCATACTCTCTAGCTCAAACGGCCTGCTTATATCGTTCATGTCGTATCCTTTCCACCCTTGCGCCTGTCCTTGGCATATGATTTGATAGGTGGGTCAATGTTCCCCTGTCTCATGGGGTCGCCCTCTTTGTGTATTGGCTTCGACGGGTACGAGGGCAGTATCACCGTCCGTTTACTTTCACACTCGGGGCAAGGCTGCGGCCAATCTTCGATCTTCAAGATCGTGGTCCAATCATGACCGCAAGCCACGCACCGGGTGCTAAGCATTGGCATCCGTGTCTCCATAGAACAGATGAAGCTTCTCGTTCAGCCAGTTGGTGAACACTCGTCGCCAGATGTACGAGCGTACAACTGAGACTACTGTGAACACAGATGTGATAAACACATTGGTGCCTATGGGCATGGGTATGCCTAGGAAGGCAGCCAATGACTGCCATACTATTAGAGCGATAATGAAGCCGCTTCCTATGTTCAGGAACGCCTCAGTAGCGCTAACCTTTCGAGATTGTTTCATTGATTAACCCCTTCATTTCGTGGTAGTTGATCGGTTTGTATGGTGTGGGTAGGTACTCGGCACAGGTGTTGAAGTATGTTGCCTTCACGCCTGAGCTGATGCCACGGAAGTCGGCCCCCGCATCGTGGACGCCAGATGGCCCGCCTCTGTGACAGTGACCATGCACGTTGGTGCGCCCGTACAGTTCCGACGGGTGTATTGGGATGTGTGTCAGCCATAGTCCTTTCCATGCTAGTGCTCCGTAGACTTCCGCGAAAGCACTAAGGTAAGCCTCAGTGGGAAGGAGATCGTGGTTCCCCCGAATAAGTATTTTGCGGCCCGCGAGTGTACAAATAGAATCGAGGCCGTCCTGAGTGAAGGCTGCGTCCCCCATAACATAGACAACGTCCCTCTTTTTAACGGTGTCAGTCCATGTATCCATGAGGAACTGCCGATGGACAGACTCATTCGGGAATTGCGTCCGGAATTTGCTGATGTTGTGGTGTCCAAAGTGCAGGTCTCCTATAAAATATACGTGACTCATTATCTTTCCTTATGCTGTGAAGTCCATTGGTTCAATGTGCAGGGTCTTGAACAACTCCGCCCTGTCATGGTCATATGGTACTCCGATGAAGTTACAAATATCCTCGAGCTTCTCATCTACCTGTCCGAAGTTCATGTGCATACCCTTCAAGTCGTCCAGCTTAGAGGCACAGTCGAGCAGTAGATCCCATGCGTCGAACACTCCTACTGCGGCCAGGCTAGCTCGTACCTCGTCAATATCCCGATGGATCACAACGATCCTGTGATCGTCCTGCTCCGTTGCCCATTGGGGGCGGAGGACGTAGCCACTGTCGGAGTTACCGACGTTGGCGTAGCCCTCTAGGTCCATTGACTTGCCGTGAAAGATAGCTTCGTGGTGACAAAACGTGTCACCGTTGGTCAGATAGGCTGCGAACCACGCCGTTCGGGAGCGTGGCAGCCCTGTAATTACAAACTTAGCCATATTCTTCCTCGATAAAGTTAGCGGCCTTCACTCCGAAGGCCATCAATAATTCATCGCTGGATATATCTAGTACATCCACGATGTAGTCCGGGTCTTGCTCCCGTAAGGTAGCAAGGTGGTCGTAGAAGTCCTGAGTCTCCATTACTGTGACCTCACTAGTACATTGGCGCTAGTCTTGGCTGACTGGAACCTACTACGGCACGGCTCACCACATGACAGGCATGTGTACCTGTCGTACGACGCCTTCTTGGTGTTGTGCTGTGTCCCCTTCTTGTGCAGCTTGGTGCTGGCACACTTGGGACACGTAGGCTTCAATGGGTCCTTGATGTACAGGCCCACGTTGGGGTGATCCTTGATCCAAGGTCTCATGAACCGGTACAGCTTGGGCAGAAGCTTAACGTCCTGCTTGTTGTACCTCTCCATGATCTTCCAGTCCCGCTCATTGCCCTCCATGCAGCCATACCATAGCTCTATACCTGCGTGCTTGACCTTGCCACCGAGACCGAAGTATCGGCACACGTAGTCCAGCTTGTTGGACGGCAGCTTGAAGTTCTTCTTGACCTCACTGAGCAGGTCCACCTGGGAGTAGTGACTCGGTGGGTTCAACCCATAGAGTGCGAACTCCCTGTTCAGGTGCTTCATGTCGAACGCCTTGCCATTGTAGTGACAGACAGCATCGGCCTCCTCCAATAGCGCGTGCATCCGACGTATCATGTTCTCTCGCCCGTCAGCCTTGACCGACGAGAAGATTACCTCTCGGTCTCCATGCCATTGCGCACCCCAACACAGTATGTAGGTCGGCTCTTGCATTTGATTCAGCGGTATGTACTTGGGCCATAGATTCCAGAACGTACCCTTGAGGGGCGTGGTCTCGATGTCCAAGTACAATAGCTTCAGTGGTAGTTTAACTCTTGGCATTTTCCTTCTCCGCGTCCCTTAACGCTTTCTCAGACAGCGCAATAAACCTGTTCAGTTCGCGCTGCATGTTCTTCACGGAGCGCAGGTGAGCCTTGCGGCTGACGTAATGGTCCAGCGCCTCCCTGTTTATTTCAATGTGGGCATCCACGGCCCACTTCTGTGGTTTTTTCTTTGGGTCAAAGTCGGCGCTGTCTATCTCTTTGTCGGTTACCGAGCGCCAATCTGTCTGCTGCTCCAACGCCACCGACCATGCCACGCCAGCAAAGCATCCGCTAGCTGGGCTATTCAGGAACACACGATTCCTTTTGGTCCACTTCTTCATTTCAACCACTCCTGTTTGGGGTGTCCGATAGCGTACTCGTACCCATTCTCCATACACCAGTCACTGTAGAACGTCGTGCTGTTGCGGTGTATCTTGTTGTCCCGCATGAACAACATCACTATGTTCACATCGGGGTGATCTTGCTTGACGGCGAGCATCTTGCGACGATCAGCCGCAGTAAACCTACCTTTAGTTTCAATGATGACTCCCGTTTCCAGAAAGAAGTCAGGGGTATACCAGCCTGTTCGCAATAGATTTGTGCTATCGCAATCTGCGCATCTGGCCCTATTCTTCCTGAGTGGCTCGTCGTACTCATAGGAAATTTCCTCATACTTAAACGACACTCCTGCCTCTCCAAGTTCTTTGGCGATGCGAGCCTCGAACTTGCTGGCGTACTCATTTCCCGATGACACTAGAGGGCACCGGTATGTATAAGTAGCCGGGGTTCATCGACTTGAAAGTAGCGAAGTCCCCTATGTTCTGTGAATACGGACCAGTCGGATCATCATACGCATAGTTCACATGCGTCACGTTTTGGAATTGATCCATCGTGAAGTAGTAGTACATCACATTGATGTCCATACTCATGCCGCTGGTACTAGTCAGTTGTACATTCATTGTCTTTGTCCTTTGATTCAGCTCGGTCTCTGTCGTCTATTAATTTACCGTGCATCTGTGCATCAAGCATTACTCCGCAGCACGCTCGAATGTGGCTAAGATGTGGTTGGCCTGAGTCGGGGTCAGTGTCCTCTCCCGACGCCCAAGCAATAAAGTGGCGGAGTATTGCTCCCTCGTACGTGGAACAAAGTATCTTGTCGATGCGCCAGTTCCTTTCTCCGTACTTGTCAGCACCGTGAGCATGTACGATTGCGTCGGCTTCGAGTACTGCCAGAGGTAGTTTCTCATACGGTATCTTCCCTTCTTTCATTGCTTGAATGTGTTTAGGATTTGCCTTCATTGGTTATCTCCGGGACTGTACTATTAGGTTCGCGTTTAATGGTCGTGAAATGCACCGGCCCTTGGTTATAAGCAAATGTTCGCAGTCCCTTGCCACTGTTAGAGTCGCGCCAACAGTGTCGCTTAAAGGCACAGTAACTACATGAGATTGGTAGTGCTTCGTTACCTGATTTGCCATAGGGCGCAGCGGTGAAGGCTTTGGGCACGGCAGACTCAGCCACCTGTTCCACAGCGTCACTGATATCACGGGCAAGGGCGTCGAGTTGCGCGGCACTTTTAACAGCAGCGCTTGTATACTTGATGTGCCCGTTTTGTTTGTCAATCCACACGAAGCCCTGATCAGTGGGTGTGACCCCATAATCACCGAACGCAGAGTAGAAGCCGAGCTGCTCCAAGTATCCGAACGAGTCATTCGAAGCGTCGATGCCAGTCTTGTACCTCTTGAAGCCGAAACTGCTTGTGCTCTTAACGTCGACAAGGACGTCGTCAATGATGGCGTCGATCCTGCCCCGGATGGTCCAGTCGTCGACCTTATGCTCGACGGTGAACTGTTGGTGTGAGACCTCATGCCCTGCCTCCTCTGCCATGTACAACACCGCCTCTTCCAGTATGTTACCATACAGGAACTTGAACTTGGTGTTGCCTGTTAGTTTCTCACCATGATGTGGCTCATTGAACTGATACCACTGTTGCCGTCGGCACTTCTTACCGAGGTCAGAAGCCCACAACTTCCCATGTTCCCTGGGCTTGTCCCGCTTCAGGGTAGACGTTGCGAACTCCCCACCTATGCGCATGGCATACTCTGCTGCCTTATCTGAGTTCGGCGTGTGGTCTTTGGAAGCATCCAGTACGTCATAGATGTCAGCGGTGAGTGTAGTTATGGACTTCTGGTCACTCATTAGGTAGCCTCTCGGATCACAGCATTGAGCCAGCGCCGTATCGTAAGCAGATCTTTCTTACTCACAATAATCTCTTGACACTCAATGGTCAATGTAATGTCGCCCTCGTCCTCACCAATACGTGCGGCGATACTTTTATCGGACTCGTCGAGATACTCATTCAATTCAACGGTCTTGTACATTACTCGTCTCCTTCTGTGTACCCGGCCATAGCATCGGCCATTTTCTGCTCACGCCAGCCAGTGCTGAAGTCAGCAATGCTGTACGCTACCTCGATCACCTTCTCGACGTATTCAGCTTCCGTTGGCGGTGCTGCTACTACACCAAGGTCAACCATGTCCCGCACTATCCGGGACGCATGGGTCATGCTGTTCTGTCGGATAATGGACACGTCCTTTGTGTTCTTAATCGTAGGGAAAGCAGGTTTCGCTGCCGATACCTTAGTGGGCGCGCTAGCTTGTCCAGCGTTACTAGCTGGAGCGGGCGCAACTGGCGTACCACTCCCGTTCCCTTGGACCACCTGATAACCACCATACTTCTGCTCCACGTTAAGGGTGACACTCTCGCCCTCTTGAAATGCACACTGGAACCCGAGGTTCACATCGTGCCCTTGTATCATAGCATGGTACACCGTGCTAGTTGAGCCAGCCTTGGGGCCTCTCTTAATCTGCACTTCTTTGGTGAAGATGCTATCAATTACTCCACTGATTTGCTCAGTCATTCTGTCTTACCTCCAGTTTTTGCCCGACTTAATGTCGAACGCTAATGCGAACGGTAAGTTGAACACCGTTACGATTTTGATACATACGCTCTGCATAATTACTTCCAGGTCATGGACGTCGAGGTCCGAATCTACGAGGATGCTATCATGCACTGTCATTCTAATATCCGTATTGCTAAAGTCCCACAGGGCTTGGTGCAATAGCACCAGTGCCAGCATGACAATGTCTCCCCCTGCAAATCCTTGCACGGGATAGTTCTTCGTTTCCGTGGGCTTGAAGCTGTACTTCCGGCCCGTCTTAATGCGCAGCCACTTGGGTGACGCTGACTCCACGAAGTGGAACTTCCTGTTCGAGATAGGCAGCGTTACATACGAGTGGTATCTCTGCTCCCCATCCTTAATGTCATAGGGCTTGAGGTTGCGTGCTACCTGCTTATAGAACTTGGCTTGCCAATCGGCAACGCCGGGGTAGCGATCATAGAACCCATCTATCAGGGACTTGACTAGCTTCTTGGTCTGTCCTGTTTGTAGTGCCAGCCCTGCTGCACCACCACCATAGATCAGGCCGAAGTTCACGTTCTTCACTAGCTTACGTTCATCGTCTGTCATATCAGCGGGTGTCTTCCAACCCATGACCCGCTGGCCTGTCTTGAAGTGAACGTCCACCCCATTGTTCAGATCGGCAATGAGCTGCGGGTCCTCTGTAATAGCAGCGAGACACACGACCTCCAGTTGTTTGAAGTCTATCTCATGGAACAGCCCATGTGTAGATTCGAACAGCTCCCGTGCTGCGAGTGGTAGGTTCTGCCCGTTGGGATCAGATGAACTGAGCCGCCCCGTTGCCGTGGCATTGACGTTCATCTTCGGGTGAACCGTCGGTATTGTCTTGGTCTTCTCCAAGAAGGGGCCGACGTACGTGTTCATCAGCTTCTGTACCTTGCGGTACTCTAGCACCCACTTTATGTAGTCATAGCCGGGATACATTGCTTGCACCTGCTTCAGTTTATCTGCTGGCATTGGGAAGCCGAGGTTGGTCGGCACCTTACCTGGCCAGAAGGTCGACCAGTCACTTGCTGGCAGTAAGGGCGCGCTGCCCGTCTTCCATTCAAGTATCCGCTTACTATCCATGATGCTTGCCACTGGCTTGCCAGTGAGCAGGTAGCTGATGGTCCGGGGTGCATTGAACTTCACCTCACCTGCGATCACGGGGTCACCAGTGCTCCACCGTAGGTGGGTAGCTATAAATAATTCCATTTCATGGGCCAGCCTAGCCTCGTCCTTCACTAACTTAGTCATGAGGCTGGCTGCCTGCACACTGTCGAGCTTCAATCCAAGTAGCTCCATGTGTGCTAAGGGCAGGACCAATGCACTCTCGAGCAAGGGGTCCACTGAATCTTGGGCGAACGCTATGTTCCGTGTGATCTTCACATCTTCCTCAAGATATGGGATCAGATCAGTCATAGGTATGTCCTCCATCTTGATGCCCGACTTGATGAGCGCACCTAGATTGAGACCCTTGACGAATGGGAATGTGTGGTATGCTGCCAGTTGCTCGAGACTAATGAACTTGTCCTTGTGTCCCGTCAGCCTGTAGTGCCGGTGCATAGTGCAAGCATAGTTGAACTCATGCCACGGTAGGTCAGGCCACTCACGCATCATATACTTCAAGTCGAACTTGAGGTTGTGGCCGATGATACGTACCTGCAACCCGTTGTCAACACAGTCGACCAGTAGTTTCTTGAGGTCACCGCCAGTGGTGTCAGTACGGATGGGACCACCGGGTTCGTGCCAACCCCACAGTATCACACGATTCTGTGGCCAGTGTGCTTCGGGGCTATTGTTCGGACCATTGGCCGTGGTCTCTAGATCTACGGTAATGTCAATCACGACTGTTCCCCTTGTAGTTCAGCGATGTGTACCGCCCTGTCCCCATGTCGAACTCGACCTCCGACTTGATGTGCTTGACACTGATGTCAGTACATGGAGCCGGGGGTATCTTGTTCTTCGCCACGTTAATGAACCGACTGGTGTCGGGTAGGTCGTGGTCCTTACCTATCATGACGAGTGCGTCGGCCTCGCCTTGCAATGCAGTCTTAGATTTATAGATCCTATCCTGTGGGATGAAACGCTGACCCTCAGCAGAAGGATCAGCTTGTACAATGGCAATGACCGGTCCGTACTCTTGGCTAATTCTACGGAATTCCTCTCCGAGTGCCTGGAACTTATCATGATCCTCCTTCGCTGACGTTCCGCCGACTTTAAGCAGGACGTTAATGCCAATGAGACCATACTCCTTCTCCTTTAGTTGGGCATGGATGCTGCCGGTGGTCATGCTGGTATCATGTACCAGATCCCACGTTCGGCCATCAAGCCACGCCTCGTACCTCTGTTGATACAGCTTGTCAGCTTGCATCATAGTGCGGTGGTCTACATCGAGGGCCGTTGATACCATGCGAGTGAATACCTTGTCCGGTGCTTCCTCATTGTTGAACAGTACCACGTTCCCCTTGCCCTGCTCTAGCATGTGTGCTAGCTCACTGACTAGGAACGATGTCCCTCCAACTTCTGGCCGCTTGCCTACGACAATGAAGTCTCCCTTTCTAATTGGACCGATGCTCTTATTGAGGTCTTCGAGTCGCCAGTAGTATCCGGCGTTCGATCTACGATCCGCAGAGATAGCTCCGAGAGTGAAAGATTGCACAGTCTGTTCCCGAACAGTAGCTCCCCCGGTTTTAGGGAGTCCCGCCACATCTGTGTGGAACTCATCAAGAGTGATACCCCCGTTACGTAGTTCACCATAAAGGGATGCGATGATTTCAGTTTGTCTAGTACGCTCCAACTGGGCAAGGAATACGTCCCGTACAGGGGCTTTACTCTCTTGCACGTTACTGATAATCTTACTGTAGAGTTCATGTTCCTCTGCCTTCCAACCGGGGTGTCCAGTGACCCGGAACCATAGGTTGAAGTCTTTATCTATCTCGGTTACGTTGGGGAACTCGTCAAAGTATTTGCCGAAGTCCTCGACTAGACGCCACGATTCCTTAGTGCATAGGTTCTTCGTGATCGTACTCTTGTGTGTGTCATAGTTCTCTCGTTCGCTCATGAACTTGAGGATATCAAGGTCAATATTATCCATTGGCGTGCTCGTTAATGATGTCGTAGATTTCTAGGTCCGATAAATTCTTGGGGTCCTTGGCCTGTGGTTCGACAGCTACGTATGAGCCGCTGATCATGCGCCATACTCTCGCTATCTTGTGTGACTGGTCACACACATGCTCACTATCGTTGTCCAACCACACTAGCCCCTTGTCGTACTCAGTACACCGGGCCAGTACCTCGGGTGTCACCTTTGTTCCGTAGTTGACAATGACCTCGACCTTACATGGTGTGTTGCGGCACGCATTAGCTACCGCTGCACCACTGATCAGGTCCTCCACTAGCACACCCATCTTCACTTGTCTCTTGTGGGCCGTAGCATCATGGTCGGGGAGCAATAACGTACTTGGTTGTCGGTCAGAATCCTTTACTGCGGTTAGATACTTCGGTCCCCGGTCTGTTAATCGTCTCAATTGATAGCCCTCTAAGCTTTGCATGTGGTGCTGATCAGCATAGTACATGGTGTCGAACATAGGCAGGTACACTCGGTGCGTTGATGGATCGTAAGCTATGCCGAGGCCCTCACATACGTCCGAGTCTAGGTTGGCTCGGATACGCCACGCTATTGCTTCAGTAGGCCACTCTGTTGTGTCAGTCACCAAATTTTTTGGCGCAGAAAATTCCCCGTTATTAGGGAGCAGGTCCACACTGTCGGGAGGAGCATCGAACTGTCGGTAGTTACCCGAGCCTGTCTTGATGCTCAGTACACCCTTGTCTTGGCAGTTGTGGCAATAGCCTAGCACTACATCCGGAGAGCCAGCGGGCTTGGTCAGATACAATCGTCGTCGGGTATCTTGACCCGCTGGACAGTCATGATGGTTGACTCGAATGGACTCACCTCTGTCGAGGTCGCGTATATGTTTTGTCCAGTCAGTCAGGTCAATCATTACTCGCCACTTTTAAGCTCGGACGGTTCCACTGGATCGCCCGTTCCTTCCTTTGTGTCCTTACTTAGACAAGTTTCGTTGTCATTAGTTCCTTCTTTTTTCTCTTGGTTTTCAGTAAGATAGTGCTCCATCATCTTGCCTTGGGCAAAGAACAGACCCTCCATCATCATCAGGTCATTGTTGTGCCTGCTCGCTGCGGAACTGGCAAAACGGTATAGTGTGAACCAACCTAAGCAGGCTATACCTAGGCCCACGATGGACCATGCTGCCAAGGTAGGGTAGCTGAACGGGAGGATCATGCCAACTATGATGAAGGCATACACGATTGAGGCAAACCTACCGCTTGTCGCTGGTCGAGATACGGGTATCTTCAGCTTCATAGCCTTGTGTGTCTCACCGTTCTCGTCTACATGGTCAATGATCTTGTTGTACTCTTCGTTGTCTGGCATTTTTAACGCCTCCTTTAATGATCTCGAATAGTGCTCGGTTGATTTGGGTCTCATCTTCCAAGACCTGTACGTTTTCGTAGTAGGTTTCCACGGCGTCGGAACATATGCCCACACCATAGAGTTCTACCTTGCCTTCCTTCTGGATATGGTTGGTAACGTAGGACAGGTTGCTACTGCCACACCCACGCATCCATGTGCCTGCTGGACACCCATCACTGAGTACCATCAGTATCTTGCGGTTCTCTTTGCGGTTCCTTATCTGGTTGTATGCCCACATCACAGCATCAGCGTCATTGTTAGCTGAGCTGTATTTGTAGAACTTGGAGAACCCACTGGCTATGTCTAATGGAGACACGCTGCGATCATCGAACTTCTTGATGAGGCCAATGTCGCACCTGGATCTGCCGTTAGTGAAGGCGGCCAGTTGTACTGGCATCCGCAGTATGCGGTCGAACACCTGCACTAAGCGACCACTGGCATCTGCTGCATGTACCATCTTTTGTCCCTGCATTGAGCCGGACCAGTCCGTAAGCACCATGATGCACGTGTCTTGTGCTTCTGCCTTGTGCATCTGATAGAACAGACGCTTGTTGTATTCACCACCATCAATGGGTGGTAGGACTAGCTTGACTATGCTGCCCTTGTCCAGCCGACCGTGGTACTTGTCTCGCTCGAACCTCACCCTAGCTTGGGCTTGCACATACCGCCTGATCTGGTTGGCAAAGGCTCGGCTCTCCTTATTGTCAGGCATGAACGCTTCAGGTATACCACAGCTACGGTAGTACTTGTGATCTTCAATTGGCTCGCTGCTTTTCTTGGTGCAGTCCACCACATTGATCAGCTTCTGTGGCATGAGCGCTACTTTGCCTGTCTTGTAGTCGGTCCAGTCAATGCCGATGTTACCGGCAGGTGCATTGAAATCTTTGGCCTGCCACTCGTCATGTTGTGAGTTTACTGCCTCTTTCCAATGGATAACCTTACCCTCACCGGGAAGTTTGCCCTCGCCATCAGTGAGTCCATCGCCTTCAGTAGCATCTCCTTCTCCAGTCCCCTCTCCATCATTGCCTTCACCGTTGTCTCCCTTACCTTGGGCCTCACCGTCACCTTGACCATCACCTTCTCCTTTCTGGCCCTCACCTTCTTCACCTTCACCCTCTTCAGAGGGGCCGTCGTGTCCCTTTTGGCGACACTCTTCAAGCTGCTCCTCGTCAGCGTCAGGATACAGCCGCTTCACTAGGTCAACAGCTAGGTCCCAAGTGTCATGCTCGTCACCGACCTGCTCCATCTTGTCGACCCAACCCTCACTTACCAGATCATCGGTCAGCTTCTTAGCTACCGGATGCAGGTTGTTCATGAAGATGTGCCGACTCACGTTGGAGTAGCTGTCCCACGACATACGAGAGAGCTGGCTCAGTGCGGTGACCGCTACTGGTGCCATGTCCTGCTCGGTTATGTCGTCGGGCCACGTATCAATGGTCTCCTTCCATGTCTCACCGATCTTCTTAATGGTACGTGCGTTGTGCTGCCCGAGTGCCTTGGCATCACCAGCATAGGCTCGAGCTACGTCCCGCTCCATTGCATCGTCTTCCACGATGTTGTACATAGCACACAGTGCCTGCGGTGGCTTCGCTGCATTGAGAATGGTGAACGCTTCGGCCCTAGAGTGGTGTCCACATTCGTGGATCACATACCCATACAAATTATCCAATGCCTCTTGGGTTACTGGTTGGTGGATGGCGGGCAGTATGATGCGTTGCCCGTCAGTCATGGCGATGTGCTTAGTCTGTGACCACTCAAGGGTGATACCCATTGAGTTACACCGCCGCTGTAGTACGCTGGTCAAGTTGTTGACGTCGAGTACTGAGCTGATCTTCTTCATAAGGCCCTCTCGAATACTTGATGGAACATATCCCGAACGGTAGCCTTGTCGTCATTGCACAGCTTGTCGTACCATGACATCTTGAGGCCAGTCTCTATGCTACCTGTCATTTCAATCTTCTCGGCCCATGCTAACAGGGACCGAACACTGAGTGTAGCCAGTAGATTCTGCTGCTCGAACGCCTTGCGTACTAGCTTGGTGAAGTCGAGCATCCCATCAAGTATGGGTGTGTTCAGGTTGCAATGTTTCTTGAGGATGCGACGTTCTTGAGGTTTGCCCAAGTACTTAACTTCAATTGATGCGCCGATGCGGTCAAGCGTGGAGGCATCTTGCACCTCAGCGTCGAAGATACCTGTCTCGTCTCCAGATCCACATGTGTTGTCCGTGAGTGTGTACCACCATCGACCGTCAGGTGCAACGAGCTTACGCTCCTCAGATGTTCGACCCGGTGCATCAGGAAGTAGGATGCTGCGAGTATTCTTTTCACGGAGTGCTTGGAGGACGAGAGCTGCGTTGTGTCTGAACGCTTCATCCTCAATGAACATCCCTCCATACCGGAGGCTATCAGTGAGAATCGTTGGCTCTTGCTTGATGAACATTTGTCCTTCATCATTGTACTCCACTGATGGTGAGCCTAGGAAGTGGGCCTCCCTTGTCTCTCGGTTACATGACATGCGCCACGCTGGAATCTTAAACTTAGCGCACCACTGTTCGGCAAGGCACGACTTACCGGTTCCCTGTAATCCGTGCAGTAGAGTGGTATCGCCGCAGTACATAGCGAGAGCAAACTTTTCCGTAACTTGCTTGTTCCAAATCCAGTTGGGATCGACCGCTGGTATATGAAACTGTGCTTCCTCGTCCCAATCTTCGGGCTTGAACATAGTGATTGCCAGATCGGGTATCTCTTTGGGTTTCCAGAACGCTTTACTGAACAGGACTGACCCGGCAGGTACGTCCACCTTGTAGTCTTCGATCTCAGTGAATGGGTCCGTGACATTAGCAAGGTCCTCCTGCTGCTTGGTCTCGACAATAGCAGCGATGATATCGCTGTCGTACTTACCCTTTAGTGAACCGCCACTAGCCATTGTCCTCTCCTTCTGTAGCTTGTCCGTTGATGGAGGTCAGCTTCAACTGAAGCATGAGGCGCGGTGGCTCTTGCCCCTCGGACCCTTTGAGTACAACCTCTAGCTCGGCTGTGTCGTTGTCGTTCTCGAACATCTGAGCCACCAGTGTACGGATGAAGTCATCCATTGTCAACTGATCAGCTAGCCCAATGTCCTTGGTTACTACCTCTTCGTCACTCATAGCTCAATCCCTTCGTCGTCGTACATGGTGATGTGATCGAGGTTGTCATACTCGTAGTCAGCATCGAACATTTCCTGTGCTATCTCCGCTGCCACTATGACTCGATCATTGGGTGTGTCCTCAAACTGTGGCTCGTCGTGGACGATCTGATCAAGGGTCGCATCGTCAATGTCATAGGTGACATCGACCTGCTGCCCTAGTACTGCTTCAATCCTGATCTTCACTGGTCTCTCCTTCCGGGTTGAATTTCGCCCATCGTTCTCCATCCTCGAACGTATAAGTATCATCGTCGTTCCATCCGATGACATTGATAAGCTCGACTACCTTAGCAACGAGATCGAAGTTCTCTTTCTCAATGGTGTCGTGCTTGAATAGCTTGGCCTTACTCACCCTCGGTGTGTCCACACTTGGAGCAGGTCCACTCTCGTCCGAGGGTGTCGTGGTTCCCGGTGAGGTTGAAGTCATGAGCGCACCGTGATGTCAATGAGAGGCAGACTTGGCCTAGCTTCATCGTCCTGTTCAGGTGTGACCACGCTCCGCTGCTCCACTGGGGAGACAATACTTTCGAGGGGGATATCGTCAGTAAGGAGTTCGTCGAGTTCAGTAAGGAACTCTTCCCCACTGAGAGCGGCGACCTCGACAGCTTCGCTGTGTGCTGTTGCATCCATGTGCTCATCTGATTCTTCCTCTGCTACCTCGGCTTCCATCTTGTGAAGCTCGGCTAGGTTGCGGTATCGACCGAAGATCGTGTCGTTAAACCACACGTTCCACTCTTTAACACCGGGCCAACTACCGTCCCACTCTGCTACTGCATCAAACATAGCTTGCCTGTTTGCATGGAACCGGCTGATTGTATTCGGTGCATCAAATCTGTTCTTCGTTACTGTGAGTTGCATCATCCACCTTCCCTCCTCTCTCTCTCCGTCGTCGCTTCGCTCCGACGGAAGAGAGAGGAGAACTTCACTACCACCCAAGCTACTGTTAGTGTGCCGCAGCCCAATACAAACACAGGTAAGAGCAGCGTTCCAGCTATGAGTAATGTCACCATGATGATACCTACGATGACGGCGATTAACACGTACTCCATGATCTTATTCCACATTGTCAACACTCCTTTCTGTGTCCGAATTCGTTACGACATACAGTAGGGGCAGTACACTCCGCCGTTACTGATGCCTCATGACGCTCTCGCAATAGCTCTCCAATTTCATACACTCGGTAGCTGATGAGACACAAGGCTATTACTGCCAGTGTGCCAGTGAGGTTATTCATTGTCGTCCCCTTTCATGCCCAGGTGTAGTGCTACGAGGTCGGCCATCCTATCACGCCCTGTCTCGGCGTAGTAGTGCAGGTCTTGTGCTCTCCACTTGGCGTAGTCACTCAGCTTATCATAGAAGCGAGCCTTGCGGTACGCAATGCGTTGTCGGATGGTCATTAGCTATCTCCAATGGAGTACATGATGAAGAACACAATGGCCAAGGCCATGTGTCCTGTGATTAGTGCGATGGCACTGAGTACAAGCCACATCACACTGACCCAACCAATGCACCCTTGTGCCATAGTTGCTTGGTTACCTTACCGTCTACTACCTGGCGGTACACGTTGTGAGCATACACTATCTCTTCAACCTTAACGTGATTGGCTCGCTTGTTTTCTCGGGTCCAATCGTCTGCTTTAACGAGTCGTTCATAGGTCCGAGTGAGCTTGGGCACGGCGATTGAGTGCCGCTTCCACCTGTCCTTAAAACGCATACGTCCTCCTTCAGTGGCACGTAGCCACAGTCATCTGATTTGAAATTCGATATTGATATAGGGTAGTCGTCACCATTCCACCAATGACAAGCTGCCTTATGTACCTCGGGTGTTACGTTGCGGCTACACTCTAGGTTACCACATCGTCGTTCACTACACCATGCTCTGTCTCTATAGCACAGCATGTATGCACACGATAGTGATGAGCAGCAGGCCGACCACTACCCGCACTAGCTTTCGTTCGTAGTCTTCCATTGCTCTCGTCCCTTTAGCTCAGTGTATGCCTCTTCCCAACCATCGGGAAGGAATCCAGTAGCCCACTCTGCACCACGTGCGAACTGTGTCTTGCTTGTAGTGCAATGACGACGGCAGTTACCCTCGTCCAGTTCCTCGATAGTGCGGATACCTTGAGCTAGCCGGTCGGTATCTACGTTATAGTTCCACCGCCCACCATGTATCAGGTGATGGTACAACCTACGCAGGTCAGCTAGTGTCGAGTGTGTCATCAGTGATACCCTCTGCTTCAAGGCGTGCTCGTATAGCACGCACGAACCATTCATTGAGTGTAATGTCCTCGTCATGTGCGAGCATGGCATACGTCAATAGCTCATGCTCAGACAAGTGGATCTCAATGGTCTCTGTCTCTGTCTTATCAGTCATGGTAAATCCTTCCACCTTCGGCGGGGAAAGTAAATGAACCGACTACCACTAGGTAGCCGGGCCTCGTTGAGCGTAGCCTCACGTTCAGTGAAGCGCATCACATTCTGCAACCCAGTGAGTACACCATCTTCGATGGTGGTCCACCCATCATAGGTCTTGAACGCATTGCGATGGTCATTCTTTATTATGTACATCGTCCCTCACCTCTTCTGCTAGTCGCAGCATATCAAAGTCAATAGATACAAGGTCCGGTGTTTCCATTATGACCTCACGTTCCGTGATTGTACCGTCCTGTGCTATGGTGTCACGTTGAGTGATCACTTGATCCAAGCGACACTTCAATGTCGTGACTACCGTTCGGGTCTTTGCCATGTCCTTACCCTTAGTAGTTGTCGAAATGCTGGTACATGTGTACGTACCAGAACCAGTAGTCCTCGATGCTAGAATACGTCATGATCTTGGGTCTGCATGATACGAGCATTGAGTTCCGAGAGTGGTGTCTCGTATCGGTGCGTGAACTCAGTACGCTCCGCAGCTTGGTCTGCATCCTCCGCTATCAGACATATTGCATTGAGATGGGCCAGTAACGAGTCGAACTTCTCACATGCCACGTTACGATCCCTTTGGCAAGCAAGATACTCTGTGTTGAGTGCTGATGCCCGGTCCTTAACTTCGGCATGTGCTACAGCCCACATCCATGTTAAGCAGATCGAATAGATAATGAGCAGGGTAATAACAATCAGTTCAGATGCAATCATGTCAGTCTCCGTAGAAGCAGGCTACACCTACGTAGCTGCCGTCGTTAGCTATTACAATGTCATCACCACCCGGCTCCGACACCATAGGTGTGGCTGTCTTACCGTCTGGTCCCATGCTATAGAAGTCATACCTGCTGTTGACAGGTACGTTGCTCTTGTACTTACGCTTGGGTCCATTGCCATTGACAGTTGAGTGGTCGAGGAACTGATAAGGGTTGCCCCAATAATCAAGGCCAAGGTCCACTTCACCGATGTCAATGGGACCTTGGATGAACTCAGTCCTACGTAAGAGGTCAAGGTAGGCCGAGCCTACCTCACCAATAGCAGCACTTACCTTGGCACTAGGTATCCACCCTATCCTCTGCTTCTTACAGTCGATGCCCCCAAATATCAGGGGGCCAGCGACCATTGCCAGGATACTAGCGATAGCTAGTGCAATCAACAGCTCGATAAGTGAGAAGCCCCTCATGAGGCAGCGAACTTGTCAAGCAGGGCCATTGCCTTGGCCTCGTCACCCAACACTAGCTCGTCCTCTACCCGGCGACCCGCTGCACGTATCTTCTCTTGGGCCTTGTCACGACGGACATTGGCTGCCTTGTTACGCCGCTCAATAGCAGCGTTCTCTTTGCCGACAACCTGATGCTCGATACTGTCGCTAATGCCATGTCTGTGGCCCCATTGGTTCTTCGATTTGCCAATGGTGTTCCAGTTGACGGTGGCTGTGCCAGCACGCAGACGTTTGAGTACGTCGTCCCACTCAAGCTCGTCCTCATGGTCATACCCCGGTACTGCACTACACTTCAGTGCAACGATGGAACTCAGTCGTTCCCTTGCATACCTCAGTTTCACTTGGTTCATGGTGTCCTCCTTAATAGGACAGTGGTAGAATAGGTGGACGCCTGCCTTTACACTCAACCTCTGGTCCACAGGGTTAGGTACTTCAAGTACCTTACCAGTGACAGCGTAGCTCTGACTCTAATGTCATCGCTACTTGGTGAGAGCAAGCGTCCAATACATAGGTGTTGGTCACTCAAGACACACGTTCTATGCTTTAATAGTGGCTCCAGCTTTACACTCGACGGTCGTTCCCCATATAGCACGGCTACTTAGGTAGGGCATGGACGTCAACTACCGAGCCTGTGTTTCACCTATGGGTTCAGTCCTATGAGACTAGATGCCACTATCAAAGAACAGTGACGTTATGTCAAATCCAACGGGCAAAAAAAGTGTGGGAGTAGGCACAAACAAACACAATCGAGCGTGGTATACCGTCGCAAGATTATCTGAGTGATGTGCCACTCCGCTTAATGCTCAAGATAACACAGCTATGCTGTGTTACCCTGAACACTCCAGCCTACGGCTGGAATGTGCCGACAGCGCCAATCAAGCCCTTGTCATTGAGCGAATCGAAGCGATCCCTCAGTGCATAGGCCAGCTTGGTCTCGCCACGTTGGTTCTTTCGTGCATAAAGCACGACCTCACTACCTTTGGTAGTGGCGTGGTTGGCTGCCTTCTCGGTCATTTTAGCCATGTAGCCTTCGGCTACCTCGACCTTCGGCGCTTCGCCACCATCAACTACCGGGGCAGCAATAGCTGCCGGGGCAATAGCGTTGGCGGTTAATGCCGTGACCAGAGCATCAATGCTCTGGGTCTGCGACTCAACTGCGTTGAGTACGTCCTTCATGCTCGTTCTCTTGTCACCCATTTTCAACTCCTTCGGACCACTTGGGCCTCGTCTGTTGGGTTTTCAAAACTCTCCCCTTCTCTCTCTGTCAGGGGAGTCGTAAGACTCCTCCCCTGACGAGAGAGATAGGGTCTCGGTGCCTCGCACGCGGTAATCACTGTGCGCGAGGCGGAGCATCGAGTGTAATGACCTCCAGTGTAACTGGAGTGTCATCGTAGAATCCCTCATCTTCGATGAGGGGCAGGCCATAGAACTCCAGTCGTTCCCATTGGGAACTACACTGGAGCATGTTAGTGGACATTTCCCTCTCAACCTGTTCATCTGTGATGAACAGTTGAGGGCCTCGATCTGCCATGAACTCGGCAGCAGCACTACGTAGAGCTTGCTCTACGGTCATGACGTTACGTGTGGTCATTTCATGTCCTTCCTTGCCTTCGGCAAGTTGTGGGGAGTGGCGAACTCAATGTTCACAGAACATTGTAGCTCGGAGTACCTAAGTACCAAGCAATCGCTTGGTACTTTGAATCGTTGGCAGTAAGCCAGCCGATCTACATTATCCGGTAGGATAATGGACCGGCCAGCAACATAGCCTATGTAGCGTCGTGTGATTGTCACGTTAGCTCCAGTTGGCCTCAGCTTCGCTGAGTGTGGCGATAATGTCGTATTCATCAAGCAAAGCTTGATGGTGCGACTCAATCAGGTCGTCGTAGTCAACTACGAAGTAGTTGTACGAATCGCTATAGCCTGTGTAACCGTCGTCGAAGTCAAGTGCCTTCGGCACTGGCTCCGGTTTGTATCCAGCTAGCAAAGCTAGCTGTTGCAGCGAATTGGTCATGGACATTTCGAACTCCTTGTTGGGGCGGATTCCCCCCTTCACTACGTGAAGAGGGGGGAATCCTAGCCCCACTTTTGCCTCGCGTGGTAGATACCGGGCGCATGACGTAGCATATATGGAATCCACACCATAGTCAACCGTAGGTTGACATGGTGTGGATTTTGAGCAGAGTGGAAACTATCCGAACTGTATAACAATCAACTAGTTGATTGTCGTGTAACGTGTGCAATATTATCGCCTGCGCGTTGCAATATCCGTGCCACTTGACATAATTCTGCTGCATATGGGATTTAATGACCACATTTGGTCGATTTGACATAAGGGGGAGGGAGGGGGATCGAAAGCCATCGCCTCTGGCGAAAGGGAGGTCTTAAATTTCTCATAGAAATGTTGAACTTTCTCCTCTAACTATTGTCTAATACATAAAAGAAAGTATTACCATTCGTAGAATGGTTACTATTCTAGATATGTCTCAGTACACTTGGGGCTATCTCTAGGTTCGCGCCCGACTTCGTCGGCGCTCCCATAGAGGAGAACATGTTTGATAAGATCTGGTCAATCTTGCTTCAGGAGGCCCGTTGGCCCTTTAAGCTACTGTTTGTAGCGGCGCTAGCGCTGCTATTCTTCAGTGTGACCGGATGTAGCGCCACGCCAGAGATGGCGGACGACTGCCCCGCGCATTTCGCGGAAGAGAAAGACATTATCAAGTGCAAGAAGCGTGTCTTCATGAGAGAGGACCGCGCTTTTCAGCTACAGCAGATCGAGGCTCGAAAAGAGCTGTGCGCAGCCCAGAAAAAGATCTGGGTGACGGTAGGATACAATTCAGGTTGCCTGGCCAGGGAGGATGCCGTAAGGCTGTTCTACTAATGGCCTGGGCAGAGATGATGCGGGTCCTAATGGCATGGACGCTGTTACTTACAGGCTACGAAGACCCAGGAGGCTATCCAGAGATATCCTTCGCTACGCCCGCCGAGCTGAGCCTAATGATATGCCCAATGGCACCTAACGGGTGCGGCATACGGGGCGTATACCACGACGGCAAGATATGGCTGTCAAAAGAATACGACCTGAAGACAGACGAGTACGCTAGGTCCATCCTAGTGCATGAGTTCACACACTGGCTTCAGGACATGAACAACGACTACGAATACGAGGGTTATGAAGGCTGCGAGAAGGCCAACCAGCGTGAAGTAGAAGCTTACGGCGTGCAGAACGCCTACTTGCGTCAAGCAGAGAAATCTCAGAACATGGTGAGGAATCAAGTCCCCTCCTGCGCAAGATGGTACGCACCGAAGCTAGACAGACGATAATTTATACCAGTCGCTCTGGTGAGAGGCGGCGACCGGCCAAAAGTTCTTCCGGATCTTTGAAGCTACAGCTTAAGTCGGCCCCAAGACCAAGGGGTTTTATATGCACAGAGACATTGGCTAAATGGTGGAGATCCTCTAATGGAGTTCGGCTGGTGCGTTGTTTCCAGGGTCGATTCCCTGGGGCTGGTGCCTTACAATGGAGATTGCATGAACTTGGACCATCTTGTGAATCAATTACCAACCAACCCCGTAGGGGTTGCCGAGCCTGACGAAGTTGGGCCGGAGATCTTTGATCAGCTCAAGGACTCTCAGGGTCGATTCCGAACCCAGTCCTTATTCTGGGAGCACAGACACGAATCGTATCCGGCCCACTTCACCACTAAGAAGCATCAGATTTCGCGCGACGGTAAGACATACATCAGTCTCTACGAGAAGTACATGGAGATCAGCGATCCCACGGAGTATCAAGTAGCCATTAGGCTGCTCGGTTCATGGGACCACTGGCAAGCTTTGCTTGGCTCCAAGTGGTTCCAAGAGCTAGTAACCGAATGGCGTAATGAACTCCGTGTGAAGATGGAGTCAGAGCGTTATTTTGAAATGATTGAAGAGGTAGACAATGCCACAGCATCCGGGAAAGACGCTAGGAAAATCCAAGCGACCAAGTGGCTCGCGGAGCGGTACACGCCCGCAGAGCAAAAGCGCAGGGGCAGGCCGACGAAAGAAGAAAAAAAAGCGCACCTCAAAGAAGTAGAGCGTGACGCACAGGATCTCGCGGCTGACGCCGCCAGCATAGGTATGAAGGTAGCATGACAGACTCAGATGGAGCACACATCTTCCCACCTCGCGCCGATGATCAAAGGATCATCGACGCGATAGCAGCACAGGGTGGACCCTTTGGTCTAGGCATTGACGGAGACTTCCGCAAGGCCCTAGGCAATTTCCTGGGCCTATCCGATACAGAGATACTCGCCCACTCAGTCGACGATATGTGGAAACACTACCTCGACGACCAGGGGCTTGTCAATGCAGCAGAGCCATTCAGTTTTGATCTGGCCGCATCCGGTGATCCGGATATCACCAGCTACAGTCTCACGACCGCTGCTGGCGCTTTCACGATTTCTGGTAACAACCACAACACTCCATACTTTAATGTAGCTGGAACCCGAGCGTACTTTAATAGGACCTCGTCTTGGGAGACCTGGCAGTATAGCCTGTCAACGCCGGGTGATCTATCGACACTGTCGTTCGAACTCACCCATGACTGGAGCGCACCTACCCAATTACAACGGGCTATTTCCCTGCCTCCAGCCAACGACAAATTCTATCGCATACGTAGGTCCGGTGGTTCAGGTGACATATTTGTGTCTGCTGATCCGTTCGCTAATGATGAAGTTGGCGACGTTTCTGGTGGTAATCCATATACCTTGACAGGTGTATCGGGGTTCCTAGGCGGTATTGCCAGTCCTGTTACACCCACCGCTTTCGTCGTAGCACCCAATAATCTCGACATGTATGCAATGTCGGCTGACGTGGGCGACCGTGCAATTTATCACCACCAGATGAGTGTACTCGGAGATGCCGATACTTCGACAGACCAAGGCCAAGCCTTAGATGTAAGCACCGAGTTTGACACCAATCTATTTTGCATAATCTATAGTCCTGACGGAAGCAAACTGTTTGTAGTAGGTACGCACAGCGCCGCAGTGATCGTCGCGCAGTATGATTTAAGCACTGCCTATGATGTCAATACTGGTGTATACAGCGGTAAACAAATTACGGTAACGCCTGCAAGCACAGTCCTACTCGGACTGTTCGTCTGGGCTAATCCGGATAGCACCTTCCGGCTGGTCCTAACATACCCGCTTGGTGGAGCTAGTAATGGCTCGGCGTGGCGGTATGATCAGTACGATACACCCTAATGCCGAAGCTTACAGCGGATGACATCCGGCAAGCGGCAGAGGATGATCTCCTAACATTCATAGCCCTCGTAGCGCCCCATAGGGTGCTCGGGCACGCACACAAAGAGCTTATCAAATGGTGGCTCAGAGACGGTGCAGGAACACATCAGATGGTCCTGCTGCCACGGGATCATCAGAAGAGTACAATGGTTGCCTACCGAGTAGCGTGGGAGATCACGCGCAATCCCGCAGTAACGGTGTTGTACATCAGCGCCACCTCCGGACTCGCAGAGAAGCAGCTCAAGTTTATCAAAGACATATTGGTCCATCCCAAGTACCGCAAGTACTGGCCCGATATGGTTCACCCAGATGAGGGCAAGCGTGAGAAGTGGACTAACACAGAAATCATGGTTGACCATCCGGCCAGGAAGAAAGAAGGCGTCAGGGACGCCACTGTCTTTGCTGCGGGTCTTACTACGCAAATCACTGGCCTCCACTGCAACATCGCAGTACTTGACGATGTGGTCATCAAAGAGAATGCTTACACCGTAGATGGTAGAGACAAGGTCGAATCACAGTACTCTCTCCTGGCGTCAATTGAAACAACCGACGCAGAGGAGTGGATTGTGGGGACACGCTACCATCCCAGGGACCTTTACGGAACGCTCATCACAACTACTCAAGACGTTGTTGACGAGCACGGAGAAGTCCTGGATTCCGCACTTGTATATGAGGTGTGGCAGAAAGAAGTAGAGGACATGGGAGATGGTACAGGTCAGTATCTATGGCCGCGCCAGCAAAGAGGCGACGGCAAGTGGTTCGGTTTCAACGCTAAGGTCCTTGCTCTCAAGCGTGCCAAGTATCTGGATCGCACACAATACTACGCCCAGTACTACAATAACCCTAACGATCCGGGTGAAGAAGCGATAGCCAGTGAATACTTCCAGCATTACGATAGAGAGTTTCTCAAAAAGCGTGATGGCGTCTGGTGCTTCAATGGCAAGCCTCTCGCAATCTTCGCCGCTGTTGACTTTGCGTTCAGCATCCGGAAGACGGCGGATTATACCGTCGTGGTTATTGTTGGAGTCGACGTTGATGGCAACATCTATATACTTGACATTAAGCGTAAGCGCACGAACAAAACGACTGAATACTACAAAATGATCTATGACCTCCATATGAAATGGGGGTTCAAGAAGATCCGGGCCGAGGTCACCGCAGGCCAGGCAGTAATTGCAGAGCGTATCAGAGATGACATCAGACGCGATGGATTAGTGCTGGCGGTAGACGACTTCAGACCCACCCGAACAATGGGTACAAAGGAGGAACGAATCCATGCTGCTCTTAGCCCTCGCTACGAGAACCATACAATCTGGCACTACGCTGGCGGACTTTGCGAAGAGTTGGAGCAGGAACTTATCCAATACAATCCTGCATTTGATGATATCAAAGATGCCCTCCATTCCGTCATGGGAATTATCCGTACGCCTTATAATGCTTCGCGGCGGCGCAACAAGAATACCGTCGTCAGTCATCCTAGATTCGGAGGAGTCGCAGCCTAATGCCTAGAGTAGCCAAAGCCGTACAAGAGATTAACACCCTCCTACGGAGCGATGATCTCTCAGACTTCGTAGTGAACAAGTACGTGACGTGGCGTGGAAGCCGCGTTCACTGGATCGAAGACATGAAGGAGCTGCGGAACTACATCTTCCAGACAGACACTTCGCAGACCTCGAACAAGACCCTACCGTGGAAGAACACCACGTCGGTCCCCAAGATCTGCCAGCTAAGGGACAACCTACACGCCAACTATATGGCTGCCCTGTTCCCGAATGACAACTGGTTCAAGTGGGAATCAGCTACAGACGAAGCGGCTGACAATGAGTCAGCCCTCCTGATCGAAAGCTACATGAAGCAGAAGATCCGGGAGTCAGACTTCAAGAAGGTCATTAGTGAATCCCTATACGACTACATCGACTACGGTAACGTATTCGGTGAGGTCACGTACGAGAACGACGTCCACCAGACGGGCGACGGTACGAATGTCGCGGTCTATGTAGGCCCGCGCGTACATCGCATCAGCCCCTATGACATCTTGTTTGATCTGTCCGCGTCGGACTTCAAGAACGCCGCGAAGATCACCCGCACGATTGTTTCACTAGGCACGCTGAAGAAGGCCGCTGAGGTAGACCCCGCGTTTGCGTGGGTGCCCGCCGCCATAGCAAATACCGTGGAGCTGCGCACACACATGCGCGGCTACTCCGACAGCGACATCGACAAATCAGAAGGTATGCAGATTGATGGCTTCCACCAGCTCAACTCGTACTACTCTTCGGACCTGGTTGAACTACTCGAGTACGAAGGCGATACGTTCGACATCATAACTGGTGAGGTCAAGTCGGGCCGTCGCATAATCGTGATGGATCGAAGGGTCGTCGTCTTCGACGAGCCGTACGATTCCTGGCTAGGTAAGTCGAATAAAGAACACGTGTGCTGGCGTGACCGCCCTGACAATCTCATGGGTATGGGACCGCTGGACAATCTCGTGGGGATGCAGTACCGTCTCGACCACTTGGAGAACCTCCGAGCGGACGTCATGGACCAGATCGCCCACCCGGTTGTGTACACACGCGGCTACGTTGAAGACTGGGACTGGGGTCCAGGCGAGAAGATCTACGGCGACGTAGACTCGGACGTTCAAGTCCTTCGCCCAGATGCCACGGCCCTGAACGCCGATTTCCAAATGGACCGCTTGATGCGGGACATGGAGGAACTAGCGGGTGCGCCCCGCGAGGCGATGGGCATACGTACCCCTGGCGAGAAGACAGCGTTTGAAATCCAGGCGCTGGAGAACGCCGCAGGTCGTATCTTCCAGCAGAAGATCCAGAAGTTCGAAGAGCACTTCGTCGAGCCTCTGTTGAATCAGATGTTGGAGTCAGCCAGGCGCAACATCAACGCAGTCGAGGTCGTTAAGGTACTCGACCAAGATTTCGCGGTGACACAGTTCTTGCAGGTGACACCGGAAATAATCGGAGCGAAAGGAAAGCTCTACCCCATTGGGGCACGACATTTCGCTAAGCAAGCACAGATTGTGCAGAACCTTATCGGCTTCATCAATAGCGCAGCCTACTCCGACCCCTCCGTGGTAACCCACGTCAGTGGTCTGCGGATCGCTCGCTTGATGGAAGAGAACCTAGGACTGGATCGTTTCGAGCTGGTCGTAGAGAATGTCCGAGTCGCAGAGCAGCAGAAGACCGCAGCCCTGGTAACTCAGGCCGACGAAGACGTAGCAGGCGAGATCCTCGACCGAGGTGCCGCCGACACAGAGGAGCCAGTCTAAATGACTGAACGACAAACCAAGCTAGACCAACGCTGGTTCAAGGAAGATAGAGCACTCCCTAAAGAAGATCAAGAGAAAGCGAAAGAACAATCCGAGGTAGCCATTCGAAATTCGACATTGATGTCGAGACGTTTGAAAGGAATACTCGAGGAAGAATATGAGAAATGTATTCAGATCGAAGATGACTTCCAAAGCCCAGGCTGGAAGAAGCGCATCATAGCCCTGAATGCACGACGCAAAACCCTACGAGAGATCGTAGGAATCTTACCATAGGAGGTCCGACCATGACCGATGTATTTGACACTGACCAAGGTGATCAATCTACCAGTGCTCTTGAAGAGCTGGTAGGCGATGGCAAGAAGTTTGCTGACAATGAAGCCCTTGCAAAAGGGAAGCAGGAATCAGACAACTTCATCGAACAACTGAAGCAAGAGAAGCAGGAAGCGCTGGATGCGCTGAAGGATGCCCAGAAGGATGTGGGTGAAGGCAAGACTGTTGCTGAACTTCTAGAGGCTGTTCGAGCCGCGCAAAAAACAGACGACGACGTTAACCAACCGCTGTCTGATGAGGATTTTCAAGAGAAAGTACGGTCCATTGTCCAAGGAGATTCTGCTGATACTACCCGTACAGCGAATCGTGAGATAGGCAACTCGCTAGTACTACAGAAGGTTGACGGCAATGTTGAAGCCGCCAAGACTTATGTAGCAGAACGCGCAAAAGCGCTTGGCGTTACACCAGCCAAGTTGCGCGAGCTGAGCGAAGATAGCCCTGAACTCTTTGCCAAAGCGATGGAACTCGATACTAGTACTGCTCCCAAAGGCACGGCGCAGCTACCTAATGTTAACACCAACAACCTTCAACCGGTTGTCGCAGAAGAAGTGGACGGTCATAAGACCAAAGCGTTCTACGACCGCCAGAAGAAGGAGATGGGTGTCAGCAAGTATCTGGACGACCACGCATTGCAGAATGCAATGATGGCCGACGCCATTGCACTAGGGGAGCGTTTCAGCAACTAATCTCAACATGAGAGGAAGTAGAAATGCACACTACCCAAAATAGTGCCATTCTCACTCGCTCAGAGATTTGGAGTACGAACCTCAAAGAAGTTCTCCAAGACGAACTACGCGCACAAGGCTGGGTAAACTGGCTGAGTGAGTTTCCGGACGGTGACCAGTTCACCATCCCGTCTATAGGTGAATCGAACGTACGAGATTATGTGGAAGATACTGACATTCAGTATGACGCCCTTGATCTTGGTGAGTTTCCCTTCACAATCACTGAGTACCTGAGTTCAGGTCACTACATCACCGAGAAAGCGCGACAAGACCTTTTCTATGCCGCTCGCTTAGAAGCATCGTTCCTGCCCAAACAGGCACGTGCCCTAGCCGAGAAAATAGAGACGGACATCCTCGCTCTTTGTGCAGGTGGTGCGTCAGGCGGTCAAACGGCTGACGACCAAAACGTGATCAACAACGCAGACCATCGTTTCGTCGCCACTGGCGCAAGTGAAACGATTACTGTTAACGATTTCGCTAAAGCGTTATATGGCTTGAAGAAAGCTAATGTACCGCAGACCGCGATGATCGCTATTGTTGATCCCTCGGTAGAGTTCGCTATCAATACGATTACGAACATTACCAATATCAGCAACAACCCCCGCTGGGAAGGCATAGTAGAATCGGGCATCGGCTCCGGAATGACGTTCATCAAGAACATCTTCGGATTCGACGTATTCGTTTCCAACTATCTGCCTGATGCAAACGAAACCATTGATGGTCTTACGACCAGCGCTGGTAAAGCGAATGCGTTCTTCAGCGCGGCTGGTGGCGACATTATGCCCTTCATGGGTGCAATGCGGCAGATGCCGAAGGTTGATGGTGGTTATAACTACAACAAACAACGTGAAGAGTATGTTACGACTGCTCGTTACGGGCTGAAGGTCTTCCGACCTGAAAACCTGGTTTGTGTATTGTCGGATACCGACCAAGTCTAAGGAGGATTGACTAATGTCAGCAAGAGAAGAGTATTGGTCTAACCAAGATGGGCTGGTTGTAGGCTTCGGCCAACGGGATGTTTCATGCAACTCGGCTAAGAAAATCGCAGTAGAAGGCGCGGTTGAAGAGCTGGTGCTGGACCTGACTGATGCAACTTTACTAGAGGACGTGCAAGCGACCGATGGTAATGCAGTTGTAAACGGTTCGGAAATCCCGGCTGGAAGTCTAATCGTGAGTGCAGTATTAGTCGTTACCGAGGCGTTTACGTCCGGTGGCGCAGCCGTACTCGATGTTGGTACATACGACGCGGATACTGGTGTTGCAGTTGACGATGATTCCCTCATCGCCGCTGAAGCACTTGGTAACCTCGGTGCAAATGCCGTTGTAACAGGCGCAGGTGCAGATATTGGAGCGGTGGTAACACAGCGCGTCAAGATCGCAGCTACGTTTGATACAGCAGCTTACACCGCAGGTAAAGCTCGCGTGGTTATCAAATACCAGCCCCCGGTATAGACCCCCGATTGGTGAGAGGGGCTTCGGCCCCTCGATCCTTTTAATGGAGAAGTAAGTGGCTAAAGAGAACCTGCTACAAATTGTACAAGACATCCTGTCGGATGCAGACAGCGATGCTGTGAATTCAATCTCGGCCACCGTAGAAGCAGAGCAGTGCGCCCGTGTCGTACGCACGATCTTTAATCAGATCCAAGATGGCACCGATATCAAGTACAAGGAAGGTATCGTAGAACTGGACGCAACGTCCGTCGCTACACCAAATGTTATGTTACGACCCCCAGGCTTCTATGATGTCGAATGGGTTCGTTACAATATCAAGAACGCTACGTCTGATCCGAACAAGTTTGAGAAGATTCGGTATCAGGACGCAGATGAATTTATTGATTGGACGTCCTCGCGTGCGAGTGACGATCCAACTGTCGAGTCAGTCACGCTGGAAAGCGGATATGAGATGCTGGTACGGAATGACGTACAGCCCACCTTCTGGACATTCCTGGAAGGCGAGGACCATTTCATCTTCGATGCGTATGACCGCAACCTCGACTCAAATCTACAAGCCAGCAAATCGTTGGCTTATGGAAAGACTAAGCCCTTGCTAGCCTTGACCGATTTATCAGTCCCGGATCTCCCGGAGCACCTGTTCAATCAGCTCAAGTTCCAAGCGAGGGCTTTGTTTTTTGACCTCTACAAAGACGGTTCCACACGAGAGATCGACAAACTTTCTCGGCGCTCCGAGGTTCGCGTTCAGCGGCATCGGCATCTCACCAAGATGGAGAATGTAGAGAAACAAACTGGCCAGGACTTTGGACGTCTCCGACGTCGAGGTGGTGGTCGCACAACTGGAAGACGACACTAGGAGACCAACTATGTCACTCGAACAAGCAAAAGCACAGATCGACCGAGAGAATTGCATCGCAAATAACATCGACGCCCTTGGCAAGAAGTGGGTAATCAAACACATCGCACACTCCACACTGTACACGGTTCGACCGGACCCAGACCGTGAGGATGCGCAGATCCCCAAACTGTTTCAAGGCAAGTATACCCATCCGGATAGAGCACAGGCAAAGATTTCTGTACACTTGAAGAACACATGGGATAAAGCTGAAGCGGCTACTAAGCAAGCAGCCAGCAAAGCTCGAGTCGACTTGACTACACAAGGAGCTTCTCCGGAAGCCGAAGCAGAAGAGGAGGCAGCCATTGCTGACATCCTCGGCGTAGAAGAAACTACGGAAGAGTAATGCCACAACAGACTGTTCAAAAAGACTTCTTCCGTCTGAACAGGGGCCTGAATACTGAAGCCAACGAGATCAATTTCCCCGACGGTTTTACGACCGACGAGCAGAACTATGAACTCCTGGTGGACGGTTCGCGTCGCAGACGGAACGGACTAGCACAAGAGGCAGGCGGGGCACTTAAGGTGACCGGCCTGACTATTGGTGCTGCCGATGTCTTTACAGCATTCAAATGGCGAGGGGTGGATGGCATATCTGACAAGAACTTTATCGTTCATCAGGTAGGCTCCACCCTCTTCTTCACGGACGATGCAGAGACAATCAGTACTACGTATCACGCAACTGAGATTGATCTCCTAGCGCTTAAGATTGATCCGCTGACTACAGATGCACAAGTCGCGGAGTGGCCTGTCCAGTTTTCAAGTGGGCGTGGCCATCTGTTCATCTCGCACAAGTATTTACGAACGCAGTACATCACATACAATGCGCTAGCCGACTCCTTCTTAGTGAAGCAGATCAATATGCTGATCCGAGATTTTGATGGCATCGACGATGGTGTCGATGTGGAGCTAGCACCTTTCGGCCTGATCACGGACGATCACCGCTACAACCTCCGCAATCGAGGTTGGAAGCAGGAAGACATGGATACGTACAAGACCACGTTCGGTAAAAATCCAGCTAAGAATACCATTTGGTACACTGGCTACCGCCGACAGATTGATACCAACTTTGCAGATGAGGATGGAATCCAAGTCTTCGATGAAGACAAGATAGACGCCGAAGCCTTCGGTAACTCCTCAGCTCCACAGGGATCGTTGTTTCTTGATCCACTGAATACAACCTTCGCCGCGTCCAACTCGGGCGGCGGGTTCATCGTTCCGATTGATGTCCCGGTCAACGGGTTCACCACGGGTAATGGCATCACAGGTGGTACGTTCGTCCTTGATGTTACCGCACATGGGCGCATCGGTGGAGACATGATTGAGATTACAGGCAGCGCCTGGACCTATCTCGCCACGAGTACAATCTTTTCGTTTAACTACAATCGAACCTATACCCTGCTCGCAGATGGGGGTACACCTAGTTCCTTTGGACAAGCAGTGCGGACAGCGGGTGATGAGACTAATAGCATCACGATTTTTGTAGGACCAATCAACTCACAGTTCGCAAACTTTGTAAGCACGTCACCCGACGGCCAGATTGGTGGTGGGGACGCGCTTCTCAAGAGCGATGGCCAGGTGCTTTCAGTTGGTGCCGAGGCCGTGGAGTTTCACCAAGGCCGAGTGTTCTATGCAGGGTTCGATGATCAGGAGTGGACCGATACGGTCTTCTTCTCGCGCACCGCACAGAAACCGATAGCTTATGGCCAATGCCATCAGCAAGCCGACCCAACTGCTAGCGATTTCAATACGTTACTGCCGGACGACGGCGGTACGATTGTTATACCGCAACTCGGAGCCGTGCAGTCAATGCTTTCGACTCGGAGTTCCCTGCTCATCTTTTCGGAGAATGGAGTCTGGGAGATCGGCGGTGGACAACGCGGCTTCTTTACAGCCGACGGTTACTCCGTGCGGAAGATCACTGACGATGAGTGTACCTCTCACTTCAGCCCGATCCTACGGGGCAACACAGCTCTCTTCACTGGTACTAAGGGCATCTTTCAGATAGGCCCCAATGAATTCACAGGCACGCTGGAGGCTACCAATATCAGCGAGCAACTAGTACAGTCCATCTGGAATGACATTCCGGTGGCAAACCAGAAGGTAGTGAAGACAGTTTATGACGATGCGCTACGGCGTATCTACTTCTTGTACGGAGACAGCGGTGACAATATCAACCAGTACGCTAACGCTCTCATCCTCGACGGACGAGTCGGCGCATGGTACAAGTTTAGATTCAATGTTTCAGGCACTTCAGCGATCCTTAATGCTTATGCGATTACAGATTCTGATGCGTCAGATTCAGATAAGAAACTCAAGTGGACCATTCAAGCGACAAATGACCTTGATACTGCGGACCTAGAGCAGCTCGACTATATCGACTACGATGGAGCAGAGAGTCCGCTCCCGTTCATGTTAACAGGACATGACAACATCGGAGACTTCCAGCGACGTCGTCAGGCTCCGGTCATCACGGTCTTTCAAAAGCGAACCGAGACAGAGTTTGTCCCGGCTGGCAATGGCCTTGATCCAGTGAACGAGAGTTCCTGTCTCATGACAGCGAACTGGGACTGGACCGATGACAATGTCTCAGGCAAGGTGTCGACTACGAATCAGGTCTACCGTCATGTGCGAGCATTCCAGCCCGCAGGCGCTGGGCCATATGAGGACGGCTACCCCGTAGTTGTCACACGTAACAAGGTGCGTGGCCGAGGCCGCGTACTACAACTCAGGTTTGAAGGAGAGCCTACGAAGGACACCCATATCCTTGGCTTCTCCACGAACTACAAAGTACAGAGGGCAGCATAATGGCATTGATGGGTGTTTCTATTGCAGGCTTAGGCAAGGCTCTTGCCAGGGCCAGGCGGATTAATAAAGCCATGAACGAAGAACAGAACGCTCGTCGGAACGCCGAGACGTTGCGACATGTTGCACAAGAAGCTGCCGCCCCGGACCCAAGTCAAGCGGATTTCGACAAACGTCGGAGACGTATCCTTAGAGGATTAGCACGCGGGCGACCTTTCTAATGGGATTCATGATCGCAGCAGCGGCCTTTAAGATTGCTGGCATCTTCCACAAGAACGATGCGCGCCTAGCACGTGAGAAAGCGAAACGCTTCAGAGAAGCAATTGGCCGGATTCAAAACAGACAGAAGAGACGGGCGTTCTTACGCCAGTTTCGTAGCGCTCAAGCTGCACAGGTTGCAGGGAGAGGAGCACGAGCAGGTGGCTTAGAGTCCTCGGCCTTCCAAGGCCAGGTCTCATCGCTCCTGACTCAAGCCAGGTTCGGCGTGTTCGAGCAAGAGTTGCAAGCTAAGTTTGCAGTACAAGCCTCAGCCGCAGAGAGCCGGGCGGCCAAGAAGGAGTTCCGAGCCAGCATCGCTGATGCAGGGTCGTCGTTCTTCGCAGGCGCAGCCGCGAACCAAGAAGTAACTGCTCCGGACGTATCAGTTGATACCAGTGGTGGTGGCGGTTTCGATGTTCCTGGAGTTGATGAATAATGGTAGCACGAACTGACGAACTATTTGATCGCCAAGCGCAATCCGAGAAGGTCAATAAGCTCTTCCAGGAAGCGCCTTCGCTCGTGGACAAAAGCGTGGCGGGCAACTATGCCCATGCGGAGTCAGCTCTCTTTGATGATCCGCCCTCTTACGAAGCTCGTAAGGAAGCCCGTATGCGTGGCACCGTATTCGACCGAGCCACCGAGATTGTCAAGGAGGAGTATGCCGCAGGGCGGCTCCGTGAGAAGGACATCTTCGATCCGGATAACCCCCTCACCACAGCACAGCGGATGGATGCTACGATACACGAGCTGTATCGCGTCGACCACCGAAAGTATGATCCCTACCGAAAGGCCATCATCGCTGCAATGATGATGGGTGCAGGAGAGCTACCCCTCGACAGGTTCGAGGGTGCGTACTATAACCTCTCTGCCAGCCAGGTAGACGAGGTGACCGACAGGCTGACCGTCCAACAGCGTGAGCGAGGACGCCGAGTAGTTAACGATGTCGTGGCCAGTAAGGGCTTCACCAGCTACGGCGACATGGCTGTCAACTTCTTCGCCACCGATTTGATCCCTATTTACAATGAGTGGAACCGGTGGTTCATTGCCAAAAGCATGGAAGAGATCGTCGAAGAGATTTCCGGAAAGGAGATAGGCTCTCCCTTCAACGTCGCAGACGAGTTGGTGCCTGCTGAGATTAGGCAGAACATTCGTACAGCCCTGGTAGAGCTAGGGCCAGAACAGTACAACGAGGCGGTTAAGCGCATTGCTCTTAAGAGCGACGAGCTACTGAACAGCCCCGTATGGGGGCCGCTACTCACGAAGTATGGCTACCTAGAGTTCATGGAGAACACGTTCACCGAAGGTGTACTCACTGGGCAGGATGACAAGAATACAATAGACCGGATTGTCGGTGATGTGGCCTTTGGCCTTGAAGCCATC